>Ga0213826_1000137_pt1 | contig 82627 bp, 87 predicted proteins | sample MC6MC0899MG_FD_180668 | JGI IMG/M metagenome (GOLD analysis project Ga0213826, IMG submission 180668) | Enriched soil aggregate microbial communities from Iowa State University, Ames, United States - MC6-MC0899-MG | ecosystem: Environmental > Terrestrial > Soil > Unclassified | place: USA: Iowa... | reverse complement strand
TTTTTGATGTTGCGTTTAAGACCTCTTAATTTCTTAAGAGCTCCTACTCTTTATTTTTCTGTTAATCCAATATGTCTATGAACTTATTTCTTCTTTTCCTCGCTTCTATCTCAAAGCGGTTGCAAAATTAGTAATCTTTTTTAAACCTGCAAAAGTTTTTTTATAAAAATTTCCGCTTGTTTTTAAGAACGTTTCTCTTTTTCAACGGTGCAAATATACCACCCCTTTTTTATCCTTTCCTAATTATTCCTAACCTTTTTTTAAAGTTATTTTTTAGTTACTTTATTGTTAAGTGGTTAAAATTAAATTTTAACATTTAAAAACAGTTGTATCACTTGAAATATATCCTTTATCACCAAAAACACATTGCAAATTCATTATAAAAATCGTAACTTGTAAAGAAAAAAAGATGGAAAATTACACATTAGTTATGGGAGCATCGGAAAATGCGCAACGTTATTCTAACATGGCTGTAAGAAAATTATTAAATTACAATCATAAAGTTAAAGCTTTTGGAAACCGTGAGGGTGAAATAAACAGCGTGCCTATCACAAAAGATCTAAAACCTTATACGGATATTGATACAATAACACTGTATTTGAATCCGACAAACCAAAAACCTTTTTACGATTATATTTTGGGTCTAAATCCAAGACGCGTAATTTTTAATCCCGGAACCGAAAACAGAGAACTTCAAGAAAAACTTAAAGATGCAGGCATTGAATATGAAGAAGCCTGCACTTTGGTACTTTTAAGTATTAATAAATATTAAAAAAAACCGAACTTAATTAAGTTCGGTTTTTTGTTTAAAGCTTATAAACAGCAGTAATATCAAAGTGATTAAGCCGTTTACGATTATTAATTCGTTATCGAAAACGTATCCGCCAAACAATTTTGTGGAATTGTTACTTATATATAAGGTAATAAATGGAGAAACTAAACAGATAAAAGGTACTAATTTATCGTGAACTTTTCTTGATTTAAAAAACATTCCGAAAGTGAATAGCCCTAATAGCGGTCCGTAAGTGTATGAAGCTATTTTGAAAATCATACTTACTACAGATGCATCATTTATCATATTGAAGATTACAATGACTGCGAACATGATCAGACAGAAAATTAAATGGACTATTTTTCGAACTCTGACATTTTTTGTTTTTTGAACATTTTCCGGTTTATCCATTCCTAAAAAATCGATACAAAAAGAAGTTGTTAATGCGGTTAAAGCAGAATCGGTAGTAGCAAACGTAGCTGCTATCAATCCTAATAAAAAGACAATTGCCGGCACCAATGCCAAATGATGAAACGCAATTTCAGGAAAAAGTAAATCGGTTCTGGGATTTCCGGTAATTAAATCTGTAGGAACTGAAACTCCGTTTGCATCGGCATAAATGTAAAGCAAAGCACCAACACCCAAGAAAAAGATATTAATCAAAACAAAAATCCCTGTAAAAGTGAACATATTTTTCTGCGCATCTTTAATATTGGCACAACTTAAATTTTTCTGCATTAAATCTTGATCCAACCCAGTCATTGCAATAGTTACGAACATCCCACCTAAAAACTGTTTAATGAAATGGAAACGGCTATCTACAAAATCTTCCCAAAAGAAAATTTTACTATAACTGCTGTTTTTAACGGTTTCAAAAGCTTCAATAGCATTTAAATCTAAACTATAACAAATAAAAACAATGGTTAAAATAACCGAACTTATCAAGAAAAATGTCTGCAAGGTATCGGTAATAATTATGGCTTTTAACCCTGATTTATAGGTATATGCGTAAATTAATGCGAGTGAAATTAATCCGGTTACTGCAAAGGGAATTCCGAAAGCATCGAACACAAATCGCTGAAAAACAATGACTACCAAATATAATCGGAAAGCTGAACCAATGGTTCTACTAATTAAAAATATGGCTGCGGCGGTTTTATAACTGTAAAAGCCCAATCGTTTTTCGAAATATTCGTAGATCGAAACCAAATTCAATCGATAATATAAAGGTAACAAAACGGTTGCCGTGACAATAAACCCAACTGCATTTCCCAAAACAAACTGAAAATACTTAAATTGTTCACCACTTGGCGCACCAACTTCGCCCGGAACAGAAATAAACGTTACGCCCGAAAGTGCCGTACCAATCATTCCGAATGCTACCAAATACCATTTTGAGTTTTTATTTGCCGAGAAAAAAGCTGCATTGCTACTGTCTTTACGGCTTACAAAATGCGAAATACCAATTAAGATTCCGAAATAAATGATTAATATGGTTAAAATTACAATGGGAGTCATTTCTTAAAATTTTCTCAAAAATAAATATTTTATTGTAGCCGTATTAAAAAGCAGCGTTTAATTTTCAACTAAAATGTATTAATTTTGCAGAATGGATTTTCCTTCGAAATTATTAGAAAACGCAGTGAACGAAATGGCTCAGTTGCCCGGAATTGGTAAACGTACGGCATTACGTCTGGTTTTGCATTTACTACGCCAGCCTATTGAGCAAACTACTGGTTTAACAACAGCGTTGGATTTGTTGCGAAACGAAATTAAATACTGCAGGAGCTGTTATGCGATATCGGACACTAATTTGTGCGAAATCTGCGAGAAACCGTCGCGCGATCATTCGATAATTTGTGTGGTGGAAGATGTGCGCGATGTTATGGCATTAGAAAATACACAGCTTTATAAAGGAATTTACCATGTTTTAGGTGGAAAGATTTCTCCGATTGATGGTGTTGGTCCTAGCCAGCTAAATATTTTACCGTTAATTGATAAAATAAAAAATGGTGGCGTTACCGAAATTATTTTTGCGTTGAGCTCCACAATGGAAGGTGATACGACTAATTTTTATATTTACAAACAGATTAAAGATTATGAAATTATTACATCGACCATTGCGCGAGGAATTGCCGTTGGCGACGAACTGCAATATGCCGACGAAGTTACTTTAGGACGAAGTTTGATTCACCGTGTTCCGTTTGAAAGTAGTTTGAAGATTTAATTTTTTCTTGAATTATAAATGTTCAGGATTTTAAATACTTCTTCTTGAGATATTTCGTTAACATTTAATTTTTCGGCTAAATCAGGCTCATCAGTTATTAAGGATTGTATCTTCTTAAGATAATCACTATTGATCCACTTTTTATGCTTTATCCATTTTCCATCTTTTTCAATAAAAACTCTGCCGTGTGATGCCGCTACAATATCTTTATTTGAATGAACTAAAAAATAATTTATTTTTCCTTTAGTTTTAATCTCTGCGACATTTTTTTCTTTTAATTCAGGTATGAAGGTGAAATATCTCAACTGACCTTTATTATCGATAAACTCTAAATATTTAATTTCATTTTGCTTAGGAGAAATTACTTTCTTATCTTCCTTAAAATAAATTTTATCTTCAGTAAACGACTCATTTACTAATAACTGATAAGGAGCTTTTGAATTATACTTTACTATAATGTTAGATATTATTGTATCGTTAACACGATCATTAAGAACAAGTTTTACCTCATGCCCTTTAGTTTCAGTAGTAAGTAAAGAAACGAATGAAGTAGAAGACTGCGCAATACAATTTGTAAAAGCACCAAAAAATAGAAGTAAATAGAATAGAATTTTAAATTTCATAAGTATCATTTTAAAGTAAATATAAACAAAAAATCAATTTTGTTAGAACGAGATTTTTTTTACAAATGTGTTTTAAAAAGTAATATATTTAAAATCTAAAATTCTACTTATGAAAAAATATATTTTATTTGCTTGTTTAGCATTTACATTGACTTCTTGCAAAAAAGCAGAAAAATCAGAGGCTGATGTGTCAGTAACTGAAGTTGAGTTACCTGCAACAGAATCAGACAAAGCAGTTTCTTCTGCTAATTCATCAGAAATAGCAAATGCTTCAGAGCAAAAAATAGTTAAAAATGGTAAACTTCGATTCGAAACTACTGATTTTGAAAAAACTGCCGATAAAATTTAAACTGCTGTAAAGAAATACAAAGCACAGATTCAGACTGATAACGAAGGAAAAGATTATAATTCAATAACACGAAATATTGTTGTTCGGGTTTCAAATGAAAATTTTGAAAACATTTTACGTGATATAACCACAGGAGTCGCTTATTTTGATCAAAAAGAAATTTCTTCAGAAGATGTAACAGAACAATTCATTGATTTGGAAGCTAGATTAAAAGCGAAAAAGGAATTAGAAGGTCGATATTTAGAGCTTTTGAAAAAGGCTAATAAAATTTCGGAAATTCTAGAAATTGAAAAAGAATTAGTTCTTATCAGAGAAGAAATAGAATCGAAACAAGGTCAGCTGAATTACTTACAAAACAGAGTTTCTATGAGTACACTTGAAATAACTTTTTATAAACAGACAACTGAAACTGGCGTAACGGTATCCTATGGCTCTAAAATGTGGAACTCAATTAAAGGTGGCGTTAGCTGGATGCCCGGTTTCTTTTTAGGTTTACTGTACATTTGGCCATTATTGTTGATTGCAGCTTTAGTGTTTTACTATATTCGTAAAAGAAAAAAGAATTTGAAAAACTAAATTCTTATGAAAGAAAAATCGGGGCTAAAATATATATTAGTCTTACCATTTATATTAATAATTGGAATATTTATTTATTGGTATTTAAATCCATCAATTGATAATGAAGATTTTCATCTGCAATATTTATTATCTGATCCTAATACGAATTTTTATGAAATTAGAAATCAGAACATAAGTACGAGAAAGTTTACATATAATAATGAGATATATAGTAATAATACTGAAGGGTATAAACTAACTATACATTCGATAGATTTCACAAAACTTGGAGAAAAAATCTTGATAGTTACTGATTATTTTGATAAGAAAACAAGAATTACGAATTTAACATATAAAAGTAAAAACGGAACATATAACCCTATTGAGATATTTAGAAATAATGACTCTATTTTTATTTATCAATTATCAGAAGATCCCAAGATTGACAAACATTTAATGTTTAAGGGGAACCGAATTAAGAAATAGCACATTAGTTTTTGATAATTTTTAATCCTACAAAGTACAACTTGTAAGATTAAATTAGAAATAATAAAAAAGCGAATGAATATAAACTCATTCGCTTTTTGATATTATAAAATTCGTTCTGAAACGTAATCTAATTTTACTGTTGGATATTTACTTTGCGTCATTTGAATAGAAAAATCAGAATCTGCCAAGAAAACCAATTGTCCCGATTTATCTTTTGCCAAGAATTTTTGTTTTACACGTTTAAATTCTGCAAACTCTTCGTTTTTAGAATCTTCAGGTCGCACCCAACATGCTTTAAAAGCAGCAAAAGGTTCGTAAGTACATTTTGCGCCGTATTCGTGTTCCAAACGGTACTGAATAACTTCGTACTGTAAGGCACCAACGGTTCCAATAACTTTACGTCCGTTTAATTCTAAAGTAAACAACTGCGCCACACCTTCGTCCATTAACTGATCGATACCTTTTTCCAATTGCTTAGATTTCATTGGATCGGCATTATTTATGTAACGGAAATGTTCTGGTGAAAATGATGGTATCCCACGGAAATTCATCAATTCACCTTCTGTTAACGTATCGCCAATTTTAAAGTTTCCGGTATCGTGCAAACCAACAATATCGCCGGCGTACGAAATATCAACAATTTCTTTCTTTTCGGCAAAAAACGCGTTCGGACTAGAAAATTTTAAATTCTTACCTAAACGAACATGTGTATAAGGTTTGTTTCGTTCAAAAGTTCCGGAAACAATCTTGATAAACGCCAAACGGTCACGGTGTTTTGGATCCATATTTGCGTGGATTTTAAAAACGAAACCTGAAAATTTATTTTCATCGGGCTGAACAGTTCTTGTATCAGAATCTTTTGCACGTGGTGACGGAGCAATTTCTATAAAGCAATCCAACAATTCGCGAACTCCGAAATTATTTAAGGCAGATCCAAAGAAAACCGGTTGTAAATCACCATTAATATAATCTTCACGATTAAATTCAGGATACACTTCTTCAACCAATTCCAATTCTTCTCGCAACTTGTTGGCAGGTTTTGCACCAACCAATTTATCCAAAGCTTCGTCTTCTAAATCATCAATCGTAATTACATCGTCGATATTTTTACGGCTGTCTTCAGAAAACAGGTTTATATTTTTTTCCCAAATATTATAAATTCCTTGAAAATCGTACCCCATACCAATTGGGAACGATAAAGGTGTAACTTTTAATCCCAGTTTCTGCTCTACTTCATCTAACAAATCAAAGGCATCTTTACCTTCACGGTCTAACTTGTTAATAAACACAATCATTGGTATGTTGCGCATTCTACAAACTTCAACCAACTTTTCGGTCTGCTCCTCTACTCCTTTTGCAACGTCGATTACAACAATAACAGAATCAACCGCAGTAAGTGTTCTAAAGGTATCTTCGGCAAAATCTTTGTGTCCGGGTGTATCTAAAATATTAACTTTTTTCTCTTTATAATTAAAAGCAAGAACCGAAGTTGCCACCGAAATTCCACGCTGGCGTTCAATTTCCATAAAATCGGATGTTGCTCCTTTTTTAATTTTATTGCTTTTTACTGCACCGGCTTCCTGAATTGCACCACCAAACAAAAGCAATTTTTCTGTTAAGGTTGTTTTACCGGCATCGGGATGCGCAATAACCGCAAAGGTTCTTCTTTTTAATATTTCGTCTTTAAAACTCATTACTGTGTACTTAGGTTTGCAAAAATAGTATATAAAAATGGTATTTTAAAACAATTCGGGCGGTGGTTTTTCTAATCGGTTTATGATCTCTCGCAAAAAAGTTTAACTTTGTGAAATCAACCAAAATTGTAATGAAACTTATAAAAGTAACTTTAAATTTTTTACTGCTTAATTTATCAATCACAGCTTTTGCGCAAAAGCCAACCGATGTTCTGGTTACCATTAACGACAGTATTTATAATGTTGCCGATTTTGAACGATTGTACAATAAGAATATCGATATTATTGCCGATGAATCGCAAAAAGATATTGATACTTATTTTAAACTTTACAAGACTTACAAGCTTAAGTTGCAGAATGCGTATACGTTAGGTATTGATAAATCACCAAAAATCGAACAGGAATTTAAGGTTTATAGAAGTGAATTGTCTGAAAAATATTTTATAAACGAAAAAGAATTAGATCGTTTGGTGAACGAGGCGCTAAACCGTGCAGATTACGAAGTAAAAGCATCGCATATTTTAATTAATGTTGATGAATTTGCGCAACCTGCTGATACTTTGAAAGCTTACAACAAAGCGATTGATGTTAGAAATGAAATTTTAAAAGGATTAGCTTTTGAAAATGCTGCCGTTAAATATTCCGACGATTTAAGTGCCAAAACCAATAACGGAAATTTAGGATATTTCAGCGTTTTTAAAATGGTTTATCCGTTTGAAAGCGGAGCTTATAACACAAATGTCGGACAAATTTCTATGCCGGTTCGATCTAATTTCGGGTATCATTTGATAAAGGTTTATCACAAAAGACCAACATCGAAAATTAAAAATATTGCCCATATTTTAGTTGAAACCAAAGATAAAAATGACGCCGAAGCTAAAAAGAAAATCAACGATATTTACAAACGTTTAGAGGTTGGCGATACTTTTTACGATGTCGCTTTTCATTTTTCCGAAGACATTCATACACGTGATAAAGGTGGCGATTTAGGTGTTTACAATGAAGGTTCGTTAAATATCGATGGAATTTCGGATGTCTTGTACGATCTTAATTTTAAAGACGCTTACTCAAAACCATTTTTAAGTCAGTATGGTTGGCACATTTTGGCAGTTACAAATATTAAAGACAAGCCTACAAAAGAGGAATTGAAAGATAATTTTCTTCGTAGAATAAAATCAGACAGCCGTTCAAAAATTTTAGAGAAAGATCTGATAGTTCATTTAAAAGAAATGTATCATTTTAAAACCAACGAAAAAAATATTACAGAAACCGTTGCGTTGCTAAATCGTGAGGAATTAATGAATCAACCGGCTGTTGAAAGCAATCCTAAAACCGAAATGGTTCTGGCAGAATATTCCGACAAAAAAATAACAGCAAAAAATGTTTTAGATCATGTTTATTCGTTTCCAAAACAATATGCGGCGGTAAAAACTGACGAACTTTTAATAAAAAAGGCTTTTGATTTTTATTCGTTAAGAAAATTAAAGGAAGCTTACAACAATGAATTGGAAACCAATTTTCCTGAATTTGCACATAATTTACATGAATATAAGGAAGGCTTGATTTTGTTTGATTTATTGGAGCAAAACATTTGGAACGAAAGCGCAAAAGACACCATTGCACAACAAAACTATTACGAAAACAATAAGACTAAATACCTGCAACATGCTAATTTTATTGGTGAAGTGTATGTTTTCAATAATAAGTCTGATGCTAAAACGTATCATAAATTATTAAAAAACAACCACAAAGTAAAAGAATCCGACTTCCCGATGGTTTACAAATACCAAGGTCGATTTTATATGAACGATAAGCGTTTGCCTGAAAATTTAGATTTTAATTCGTTGGGTAAAAATGCGGTTAAGTACAACAATAATTATTACGTTTTTTACATTCGCGATAAAAAAGACGAACATCAGCCAACTTACGATGAAGTAAAAAGTCAGGTTTTATCAGATTATCAAAATCAATTCGAAAATCAATACAATGAAGAACTGATCAATAAAGCCGAAATAAAGGTAAATCAACAGGTATTAGATCAGCTAAAAACCAAATACAACAAAAAAAGTCTTAATTAAAATTAAAAAAATATAAAAGTTTGCCGTAGCTATGTATCTTTGTTGCGATTTGTAAAATTTAATAAACAAATATGAAATTATTTCTTAAAAATACCTTGCTAACAGTTTTAGCTGTTATTGGTTTTGTGAACGTACACGCACAAGAATCAACAAAAAAACGTATCGACGGTATTGTTGGCGTTGTTGGTAATTATGTGGTGTTAGATTCTGATATCGATAATGCCTTTATTCAGGCTAAAGCAACCGGTTATGATACTTCTAAATATACTCGTTGCGAAATTTTAGGTACTTTATTGGAAAACAGATTATTTTCGCACCAGGCGATACAAGACAGTATTGTTATTTTAGACGAAGAAATAAATTCGAGAATGGATTCGCAAATCGACCGTATGGTTGAACAAGCAGGATCTGTTGATAATGTGGTGAAATACTACAACAAAAAAAGCTACGAAGAGTTCAGAGAATATTTCTTTGATATTATGAAAGAAAATGAGCTGGCTTCGCGTATGCAGGAAAAATTGATTAAAGAAGTAACTATTACACCAGAAGAAATTCGTCAGTTTTATAACAAAATTCCTAAAGATTCACTTCCAATAGTTGGCGATGAATTGGAATTGGCAGAAATTGTAATGAAACCTCTTATTACAAAAGAAGAACGCCAGGCGGTTATTGACAAGTTGAATGAAATTAGACAAGATGTTTTAGACGGATCTTCGTTTGCAGGTAAAGTATATATGTATTCAGAAGACAAAGCATCATTACAAACCGGTGGTTTTTATAATGTTGATAAAAAAACACAATTTGTAAAAGAGTTTAAAGATGTGGCGTTTTCATTAAAAGAAGGAGAAATTTCGAAACCTTTCGAAACCGAATATGGTTACCACATTATACAGCTAGAAAAAATTGTAGGTAAAAATCTAGAACTCCGACATATTGTAATGTCGCCAAAACCATCGCAAGATGCATTAGATAAAGCCAAAAAAGATTTAGACGATTTGCGAATCCGGATTTTGAATAAAGAAATTACTTTTAGCGATGCGGCTCGTCAATACTCACAACAAAAAGATACCAAACAAAGTGGTGGTATTTTAACAGACCGTACTGGAGAAACACGTTTTGAGTTGAACAAGATGGAAGACAGAGTTTTGTATTCAATGATATCAAACTTAAAAGTGGGCGAAATTTCTGCTACAACATTGGTTAACGATGCTTCAAATAAACAGCAATACCAAATTGTTCAGGTAACAAATAAAATTCCACAACACGCTGCCGATTTTTCTACCGATTACATGAAAATACGTGGTGTAGCTTTAAAATCAAAACAAAACGAAGTAATAGGAAAGTGGATTTCTGAAACAGTAGATGATACTTATATATACATCAACGAAGATTTCCAAAAATGTACTTTTAAAAGCAACTGGTTAAAAAATTAAAACATGAAAAGCTCTTCAATTGAAGAGCTTTTTGCTTATTTATCAGTTTTATGGATATAAACATATCTAAATAATAAAAAAAAGATTATTTTTTCAACTATTCACAATACACTTTCATAATTTATTGAATTATAAAAGCCAAAATAGAATAATTATAAATAATAATTCCTTTAATTCATCATTTTATTAAAAATTTTAAAATATGAATTCCTTTTTGTAATTTTGCACCAAACTTTAAAGAAAGTTAAAATAACTAAACACAATTAAGCAAAACGGCAGTATTGATTTTTCAGTATTTGCCTGAAATATTCAAAATAAAATTATGAACCTATATCAGGATTACCTAAACGAAATCGAAGAAAGAAAAAGTCAGGGGCTTCATCCAAAACCTATTGACGGTGCTGATTTATTAAGCGAAATCATCACACAAATTAAAGATGTAAACAACATTGAAAGAGAAAATTCTTTAAAAATGTTTATTTACAACACATTGCCTGGAACAACAAGTGCTGCAGGCGTTAAGTCTGAATTTTTAAAGGAAATTATTCTTGGCGAATCAGTAGTTGCAGAAATCACTCCTACTTATGCGTTTGAATTATTATCGCACATGAAAGGCGGACCATCAATTAAAGTACTTCTTGATTTAGCTTTGGGTAACGATATTACAATTGCCAAAAATGCTGCCGAAGTACTTAAAACGCAGGTTTATTTGTACGATGCAGATACAAAACGTTTAAAAGATGCTTTTGACAGTGGTAACAACGTTGCAAAAGATATTTTAGAAAGCTATGCGAAAGCAGAATTTTTCACAAAATTACCAGAGGTTGCAGAAGAAATTAAAATTGTAACATTTATTGCGGGCGAAGGTGATATTTCTACCGATTTACTTTCTCCGGGTAACCAAGCTCACTCTCGTTCAGACCGTGAATTGCATGGTAAATGTATGATTACTCCTGAAGCACAGGCAGAAATTCAGGCATTACAGGCACAGCATCCAGATAAAAGTGTGATGCTTATTGCAGAAAAAGGTACAATGGGTGTTGGTTCTTCTCGTATGTCAGGTGTTAACAACGTGGCATTATGGACAGGAAAACAAGCAAGCCCTTACATTCCTTTTGTAAACATTGCCCCAATTGTTGGTGGAACTAACGGCATCTCTCCTATCTTCTTAACTACGGTTGATGTTACCGGTGGTATCGGTATCGATTTACAAAACTGGAAGAAAAAGGTTGATGCAGATGGAAATGTAATTCGTAATGAAAAAGACGAGCCAATTTTAGAAGAAGTTTATTCTGTTGCAACAGGTACAGTTCTTACAATCAATACAAAAGAAAAGAAATTATATAACGGAGATCAACAGTTAATTGATATTTCTAAAGCTTTAACTCCACAAAAAATGGAGTTTATTAAAGCAGGTGGATCTTACGCAATTGTTTTTGGTAAAAAAATCCAAACATTTGCTGCTCAAACTTTAGGAATTCAAACCCCAACAGTATTTGCTCTGGCTAAAGAAATCACTAAAGAAGGACAAGGTTTAACTGCCGTTGAAAAAATCTTCAACAAAAATGCAGTTGGCGTTACTCCGGGTAAAGTTTTACACGCAGGATCAGATGTTCGTGTTAAAGTAAACATTGTTGGTTCGCAAGATACTACTGGTTTAATGACGGCTCAAGAGTTAGAAGCAATGGCTGCAACGGTTATTTCTCCAACAGTTGACGGAGCTTACCAATCGGGTTGTCACACAGCTTCTGTTTGGGATAAAAAAGCGCAGGCAAATATCCCGAAATTAATGAAGTTCATGAACGATTTCGGTTTAATTACTGCTCGTGATCCTAAAGGCGAATATCATTCAATGACCGATGTGATCCACAAAGTTTTAAATGATATTACGATTGACGAATGGGCGATTATTATTGGTGGTGACTCGCACACACGTATGTCTAAAGGTGTTGCTTTCGGTGCCGATTCTGGTACGGTAGCATTGGCTTTGGCAACGGGTGAAGCTTCTATGCCAATTCCGGAATCTGTGAAAGTTACATTTAAAGGAAGTATGAAAGAACACATGGATTTCCGTGATGTGGTTCATGCTACACAATCGCAAATGTTACAGCAGTTTGGTGGCGAAAACGTTTTCCAAGGTAGAATTATCGAGGTTCACATTGGAACTTTATTAGCTGATCAGGCGTTTACATTTACCGATTGGACTGCAGAAATGAAAGCGAAAGCATCTATCTGTATTTCTCAAGACGAAACGTTGATTCAATCGTTAGAAATCGCTAAAAACCGTATCCAAATCATGATTGATAAAGGTATGGAAAATAAAAATCAGGTGCTTCAAGGCTTAATCGATAAGGCTAACAAACGTATCCAAGAAATCAGATCAGGCGAAAAACCAGCTTTAACTCCAGATGCTACTGCTAAATATTATGCGGAAGTAGTTATTGATTTGGATATTATCGACGAACCAATGATTGCCGATCCAGACGTAAATAACGACGATGTTTCTAAACGATACACACACGATACCATTAGAGAGCTTTCGTTCTACGGTGGCGATAAAAAAGTGGATCTTGGTTTTGTAGGATCTTGTATGGTTCATAAAGACGATTTAAAAATTGTTTCTCAAATGTTAAAAAACATCGAAAAACAAAACGGAGAAGTAAAATTCAACGCGCCATTGGTTGTTGCTGCACCTACTTACAATATTATCGACGAGTTAAAAACCGAAGGTGACTGGGAATATTTACAAAAATACTCTGGTTTCGAATTTTCAGATGCTTTACCTAAAGCAACCGCACGTACAGAATACGAAAACATTATGTATTTAGAGCGTCCGGGTTGTAACTTGTGTATGGGTAACCAGGAAAAAGCAGAAAAAGGAGATACCGTTATGGCAACTTCAACGCGTTTATTCCAAGGTCGTGTGGTAGAAGATCGCGATGGCAAAAAAGGAGAATCTTTATTAGCTTCTACTCCGGTTGTGGTACTTTCTGCAATTTTAGGTCGCATTCCAAACATCGAAGAATACAAAATGGCGGTACAAGGCATCAACTTAACAAAGTTTGCTCCAGTATCAACTAAATTATAAGGATCATTTTATACTAAAATTAAAGCGAGGTAATCTTAAAAGGTTGCCTCGTTTTTTTTGTTTTATAATTTGGGCGGCTGCTAAAGCACCGTGCTGTTCGCTCATAGTCCTCGTTCGCCTTAATTTTTTTAACTGTCAAAGGCTCACTGCGGGCTAACCGCTGCCATCACTGCCGCAATCCGGCTTATAAGTCAATTCTACGTTTATTTTAAATAATTTTCCTTTCAGAAAATCCGCTTTGTTAGAATCATTTTAAATTAGGTGTTCTTAACATTTCCTAAAAACAATTCAGTAAAAAAATCAGTAAATTGTATAATGTTTTTTGTTGAAATAAAAATGAAATAAATAAAACAGTATTATGGCTTTTGATATTGATATGATTAGAAAAGTGTACGAAACCATGCCGGCTCGTGTTGATAAAGCACGTGAATTGGTTGGACGTCCGTTAACACTTTCAGAAAAAATTTTATATGCACATTTATGGGAAGGTACTCCTACCACTAAATTTCAACGTGCAAAAGATTACGTAGATTTTGCTCCAGACCGCGTGGCTTGCCAAGATGCAACAGCTCAAATGGCATTGTTACAGTTCATGCATGCCGGTAAAGAAAGCGTAGCCGTACCAACAACGGTACATTGCGATCACTTGATTCTTGCAAAAGTAGGTGCCGAAAAAGATTTGGCAGTTGCAAACACACAATCTAAAGAAGTTTTCGATTTCCTTTCATCTGTTTCCAATAGATACGGTATCGGATTTTGGAAACCGGGTTCAGGAATCATCCACCAAATTGTATTGGAAAATTATGCCTTTCCTGGCGGATTGATGATCGGAACGGATTCGCACACCGTTAATGCAGGTGGTTTGGGTATGCTGGCGATTGGTGTTGGTGGTGCAGATGCAGTTGATGTAATGTCTGGAATGTCTTGGGAATTAAAGTTTCCAAAATTAATCGGAGTTAAATTAACTGGAAAATTAAACGGATGGACGGCTCCTAAAGATGTTATTTTAAGAGTAGCCGATATTTTAACCGTTAAAGGTGGAACCGGTGCTATTGTTGAATATTTTGGCGAAGGTGCAACTTCAATGTCGTGTACGGGTAAAGGAACTATTTGTAACATGGGTGCCGAAATTGGTGCAACAACATCAACTTTTGGGTATGATGATTCTATGAGAAGATATTTAACCGCTACCGGTCGTGCAGATGTGGTTGAAGCAGCCGATAAAGTTGCCGATTATTTAACTGCCGATGCTGAAGTTTACGCTAATCCTGAACAATATTTCGATGAATTGATCGAAATTAACTTGACGGAATTAGAACCATACATCAACGGTCCTTTTACGCCAGACAGAGGAACACCAGTTTCTAAAATGAAAGAAGAAGCTGCTAAAAACGATTGGCCTATAAAAGTAGAATGGGGCTTAATTGGTTCTTGTACCAACTCGTCTTACGAAGATATGTCAAGAGCGGTTTCTATCGTTAATCAAGCAGTAGAATTAGGCATTACACCAAAAGCAGAATTCGGAATCAATCCCGGATCTGAACAAATTCGATACACTATTGAACGTGATGGTATTATTGCTGCTTTCGAAAAAATGGGTACAAAAGTATTTACAAATGCTTGCGGACCTTGTATTGGTCAATGGGATCGTGAAGGAGCCGATAAAGGCGAGAAAAACACGATTGTTCACTCGTTCAACCGAAATTTTTCTAAACGTGCCGATGGTAATCCAAATACCCATGCCTTTGTAACTTCGCCGGAAATGGTGGCTGCATTGGCAATTGCAGGCCGATTGGATTTCAACCCGATTACTGATAAACTATTGAACGATAATGGTGAAGAAGTGATGTTTAAACCTCCGTTTGGAGATGAATTACCAACTAAAGGTTTCGAAGTGGAAGACCCTGGTTTTCAGGCTCCGGCAGCAAACGGATCAACCGTGCAGGTAATCGTATCGCCAGATTCTTCTCGTTTACAGTTGTTAGAACCTTTCCAACCTTGGGATGGTCAAAATATTACAGGTGCAAAATTGTTAATTAAAGCATTCGGTAAATGTACTACCGACCATATTTCTATGGCTGGCCCTTGGTTGCGTTTCCGAGGACATTTAGATAATATTTCGAACAATATGCTTATTGGTGCCGAAAATGCCTTTAACAATAAAACAAACAGCGTTAAAAATCAATTGACTGGTGAGTATGCCGAAGTTCCGGCGGTTCAACGTGCGTATAAAGCTGCTGGCATTCCTTCAATTGTGGTGGGTGATCAAAATTACGGTGAAGGATCTTCTCGTGAGCACGCTGCAATGGAACCACGTCATTTAGGTGTAAAAGCGGTTTTGGTAAAATCGTTTGCCCGTATTCACGAAACAAACCTTAAAAAACAAGGTATGTTAGGATTGACTTTTGCCAACGAAGCAGATTACGATAAAATTCAGGAAGATGATACCATCAACTTTTTAGATTTAACCGAATTTGCTCCAGGTAAACAGCTAACATTGGAATTTGTTCATAAAGATGGATCTAAAGATATCATCATGGCAAACCATACCTATAATGATAGTCAAATTGAGTGGTTTAAAGCCGGTTCTGCCTTAAATTTAATCGCTGCAGGAAAATAAATTATAGTTCTTTATAAATAAAAATCCGACCAAATTTGGTCGGATTTTTGTTTTAGTAGTTTTTTTAACAATAAAAGTTTATTTTTGAAATAAAACAAAAAACAAATTATGAAAAAGAACTACATTTTCACATTTCTCTTCTTTCTATACACTCTGTATGGAAACGCCCAAATGCAAAATCAAGACAGTATTTTTATAGCAAATGTATGGCGATTGCAAAAATTAGAAATAAACCACAATATAATACCCGCACCCAATAACACTGAATTAAGTTTTCCTAAATTAACAGCTGATATTTTGAATAATGAACATCATTTTTCAGCTGAAGGTTGCGCTGGCGGTGGTGGTCCTTTCCATTTTGTAAATAATATGGAATTATTTATTGATGATTATACAACTCTAGCAATGATGATGTGTACTATTCAAGCTAACAATATTTTTAGTGGTACTTATAACTTTGATTTTATAGAATCTAATATGCTTAATAATTTTAATTTTATAATTACTAACTACAACACCTATTTAGAATTAATAATTACCGGGCAAAACGGTAATAAAGCCTATTATCATAACAATTTGTCAGCTTCTGTAAATAAAGTTGAATTAAAAGAAAAAATAAAGCTGTATCCCAATCCGGTGTCAGATACATTTTTTATATCAGGTGATGATCAAATATTGAGTGAACTTAAAGAAATAGTACTTTACGATTTATCTGGTAAAATAGTTTTTAAACAAAAGGTTACAGAAAACAATAACTACGATATTTCACAGCTATCATCTGGCAACTATATTGTTTATTTTAAAAGTAACAAACAACTTCTTCATTACGGTTTAATCATTAAAAAATAAATATTAACCGATTAATAAGCTTGTAAATAAAATTGAAATTAAATCCGACCAAATTTGGTCGGATTTTTGTTCTAGTTCTCTAAAAATACCGATATTTACATTAGAATTTTTAATATGACATTTTTACAGGGAATATTAGTAGTTATTGCAATCTCAATGCTGTGTTTTTTGGTTACAATCATTGTATTGTCTAACCGCAAAAAGTTTTTTCGCGTTATAACCTTAAACACTTTGGTTTTTGTAGGATATTGCTTTATTGCTTATCATTACGAAGCCATTTTTAACAACGATATTTTTGGTAAAGGAAGAATTATTTTTCTGCTGACCTGTATTTTTCTGCACGCCGTTCTCTCGATGATTATTGTTATAAAAAGCGAACGAATCTACGTTCCATTTTTAAATGAAGATATCGATAAAGACGGTCCCAAACCGGAAGATGACGATGAAGAATAATTTCCATAATCTATATTTTCTATCTAAAACTCTTTGTTCAACACATATTTTATAATTAAATTTAGCCTTCAAAAATATAACTAAATGAACTTTCAAAATACAAGAGAATTTGCACAGTCACTAGATGCGCAAGATCAATTAAAAAAATACCAGTCAGAATTTGAATTTCCTAAAGTAAACGGTAAAAAAACAATCTATTTTACAGGAAATTCCTTGGGATTAATGCCAAAACGCGCAAAAAAATATGTAGAAGATGTTATGAATGATTGGGCAAATTTGGCAGTTGAAGGTCATTTTTATGCAGAAAAACCTTGGTGGGATTATCACGAACGTTTCTGTAATCCTTTATCAAAAATTGTCGGTGCAAAACCAAGCGAAGTTTCGGTAATGAACACGTTAACGGTTAATCTGCACATGATGATGGTTTCGTTTTACAACCCAACTTCTTCCCGATTTAAAATTATCTGCGAAGAAAAAGCTTTTCCAAGCGACCAATATATGTTTCAAACGCAGGTTAAATTTCATGGTTTAGACCCTAAAGATGTAATTGTTGAAGTGAAACGCAGAGAAGGCGAACACAATTTACGCAACGAAGATATTATTGCGAAGATTAATGAAGTTGGTGATGAATTAGCGTTGGTTTTAATTGGCGGAATTAACTATTACACCGGTCAGGTTTTAGATATGGAAAATATTACAAAAGCCGGACATGCCGTTGGTGCACAAGTTGGTTGGGATTTGGCGCATGCCGCAGGAAATATCGAACTAAAATTACACGAATGGAATGTAGATTTTGCATGTTGGTGCAGTTATAAATACATGAATGCAGGTCCGGGAAGTGTTGCCGGGTATTTCGTTCATGAAAAACATCATACCAATAAAGATTTAAATCGATTTGGCGGATGGTACGGTCACAATAAAGAGCGTCGCTTTTTAATGGAACCAGAATACACTCCGAACGAAGGTGCTTTAGGTTGGCAAAGTTCATGCACAGGCGTATTGGCGATGGCTCCGTATTTAGCTTCTGTTGAAATGTTCGATGAAATTGGTATGGAGGCTTTAATAAAAAAGCGCGATTTAATTACAGCATATTTAGAGTTTATTGTTGAAGAAACAGCTAAAGAAACTGGGACAAATTTAGAAATTATTACTCCTAAAAATCAAGCAGAACGTGGATCGCAATTATCGGTTATTTTACATGGCGAAGGCAAAGAATTGTTTCACTACTTAATGAAACAAGGTGTTGTTACAGATTGGCGCGAACCAGCGGTTATTCGTTTGGCTCCGGTACCTTTGTACACTACTTTTGAAGAAATGTACGATTTTGGTCAGATTTTAAAAACAGGTATCCAAACAACTTAAGATATTTAGCCGGCTTTACGCTGGCTTTTTTTATATTTGCATTTTAAAAATCAGTGGAATTAAGTATGTTATCAAAACAACAAAAAATAGAGAATTTCGATCCATCTCAACCAGGTTTGGCAGATGCCACCATTTATGGATTACCTTTTAACGCAGAAGAAAGTGAAATCATTATTTTACCTGCACCTTGGGAAGTTACTGTAAGCTACGGAAGTGGTGCCAGCGAAGGTCCGGAAGCTATTTTTAATGCGTCTTTTCAGGTAGATTTACTACATCAGGAATTTCCCGATTTATGGAAGTTAGGAATTTACATGGACGAAGCACCGGAACAATGGATCGCAAACAGTGAAAAATATAAAAATTTAGCGCAACCTATTATTGAAGCGTTAGAAAATGGCGAGGCTATTGAAACATTTCCTCAATTGCAGTCAGATTTAGATAAAATTAATAAAGCATCGGCACAATTCAATGAAGAAGTAAAAGATCGTACGCTTTATTGGATGAATCAAGGAAAAAAAGTAATTCTTTTGGGCGGTGATCATTCAACACCAATGGGTTATTACGAAGCTTTGGCAAGTAAAAATGATAGTTTTGGTATTTTACATTTTGATGCCCACATGGATCTGCGCGAAGCTTACGAAGGTTTTACTTATTCGCACGCATCTATCATGTATAATGCGATTAAATTACCACAGATCGAAAAAATTGTTCAGGTTGGTATCCGCGATTTCAGTGAAGGCGAAGTAAATGTAATCAAAGCATCAAGCAAAGTAAAAGTTTACACTGATACCGATTTAAAAGCGAACCAATTCAGCGGAAAAACGTGGAAAGATCAGTGCGATGAAATTCTAAACCAGTTACCTGAAAATGTAGCTGTAAGTTTTGATATTGATGCATTGTATCGTTGGTATTGTCCAAACACAGGAACTCCGGTTCCGGGCGGTTTATCATACGAACAAGCTACTTATTTATTGAGCAGATTAGCATCATCAGATAAAAAAATTATCGGAATTGATTTAGTCGAAGTTGCTCCGGGATCTGATGATTGGGATGGAAATGTTGGTGCACGCTTATTGTTCCATTTATGTGGTGTTTTTGCTAAAAATTCAGGCATGAACGTAGGCAAGAAAATTCAGTTTTAATCAAACTAATCTAATTCCTTTTTATGGAAGATATTAATAAAGAAGTTCACGAAGCTTTTGAAGTTATAAAAAATGGCGGCATTATTCTGTATCCTACCGATACCGTTTGGGGATTGGGTTGCGATGCTACAAATGAAGAAGCTGTTAAAAAAATATACGATCTAAAAAAACGTGCTGAAAGCAAAAGCATGATTGTTTTGGTGAATGGTGATCGTTTGCTTTACAATGTGTTTAAAAATATACCTTCTGTTGCTTTTGATATTTTAGATTGTGCCGAAAAACCAACAACATTAGTATTGGATCAACCTACAAATGTGGCAAAAAACCTGATTGCCGAAGACAATTCATTAGGGATCCGTATTGTTAACGCTCCTTTTGTGTACAAATTGGTTGAACGAATGAAACGTCCGTTGGTATCCACATCGGCAAACATAAGCGGCGAGCCAACTCCTACCCAATTTTCCGAAATCTCACAGGAAATCATAAACGGCGTGGATTATGTTGTGAAGTTAGATCAAACAAAAATCTGTAAAAAATCATCAACCGTAATTAAACTTACCAACGATGCACAAGTAAAAATTTTAAGAAAATAATGATTCAATCATCCAATTATAACGAAGCGCTACAAGATCCCATTTTTAAAATTATAACGCAGGCTGCAAAAGAATCAAAGGTTGAAGCTTACGTGATTGGTGGTTTTGTTCGCGATTTTATTTTAGAACGCGGTTCAAAAAAAGATATTGATATTGTGGCTGTTGGCAGCGGTATTGATCTGGCTTTGAAGGTTTCTGAACTGATTCCACACCACCCAAAAGTACAGGTTTTTAAAAATTACGGCACAGCAATGTTGCGTTTTAACGATATTGATATTGAGTTTGTTGGGGCACGAAAAGAATCATATCGAAATGAAAGTAGAAATCCTCTGGTTGAAAACGGAACGTTGCAAGACGATCAAAACCGACGTGATTTTACCATAAATGCCATGGCTTTTTCGTTGAACGAAGAAAATTTTGGTGATTTAGTTGATCCTTTTAACGGAATGACCGCTTTAATCGATAAAATCATAAAGACACCTTTGGATCCTGATGTTACGTATTCTGATGATCCTTTGCGTATGATGCGCGCCATTCGTTTTGCTACTCAATTGAATTTTACCATTGAAGAGGAATCGTTAAATGCGATTACGAAAAATGTCGATCGCATAAAAATTATTTCGGGCGAACGAATTGTAGAAGAACTCAATAAAATTTTGGCTACAGAAAAACCTTCTGTCGGCTTTTTGCTTTTATACAAAACCGGTTTGTTAGATCTGATTTTGCCTGAATTAACTGCATTGAACAATGTAGAAGAAGTAGAAGGACACACGCATAAAAACAATTTTTATCACACCTTGGAGGTTGTTGATAATATTTGTTCGAACACCGATGACCTATGGCTTCGCTGGGCTGCTTTATTGCACGATATAGGGAAAGCACCTACAAAAAAATTCAACAAAAAGAACGGTTGGACATTCCACGGGCACGAGTTTTTAGGCAGTAAAATGGTAAAGCGAATTTTTGAACGTTTGCATATGCCGTTAAACCAAAAAATGCGTTTTGTACAAAAAATGGTTGCAATGAGTTCGCGACCAATTGTAATTTCAGAAGATTTGGTAACCGATTCTGCTGTTCGCAGATTGGTTTTTGATGCGGGTGAAGATGTTGAAAATCTACTGACTTTGTGTGAAGCCGATATCACTACAAAAAATCAGAAGAAATTTAAAAAGTATCATAACAATTTTAAAATTGTCCGTCAAAAGATTGTCGAAGTAGAAGAACGCGATCATGTGCGTAATTTTCAACCACCAATTACGGGCGAGGAAATTATGGAGATTTTCGATCTAAAACCTTCACGAGAAATCGGACAAATTAAAGATGCTATCAAAGAAGCTATTTTAGAAGGCGAAATCGCAAATGATTACACAGAAGCCTATCAGTTTATGTTGAATAAAGCAGATCGTTTAGGTTTAAAACCGGTAAATCCAAAATTATAATCATGGAAAACAAAACATTTATCCGTTGGGCAAAAATTTCACTTGTTTTAATTTATTTGGTAATTATTGCCGGTGCCACGGTTAGAATGACTGGCTCTGGTATGGGTTGTCCCGACTGGCCTAAATGTTTTGGTTACTACATACCGCCTACCCAGGTTGAGGAATTGCTTTGGAAACCCAACCACGAATACAACAAAGGTCAGGTTATTATTAAAAATAATTCGCTTTGGGTAGCAAACAGCAGCTTTACAACGAAAGATGTTTATAATCCGAGTGATTGGAATGAATACACCAAACACGATTATGCTGAGTTTAACCCTTATCATACATGGGTTGAATACATTAACCGTTTGTGTGGAGCATTAGCTGGCTTATCATGTTTAGTACTTTTTGTTCTTTCATTTAAATATTGGAAAACAAAAAAATCAGTCGTTTTATGGGCGGGAATCGTTCTGTTTTTATTAGGATTTAATGCGTGGTTAGGTGCAACGGTGGTTTTTTCGGTATTAAATCCGATTAAAATTACCACACACATGATTGCCGCATTGTTGAATGTTGCCGCGCTAATTTATCTGATTCATTTAGCTAGAGTCAACAAAAAATATGTTGGTAAATACGACACCGTTTTTCATATTTTTACTTGGGTGGCAATGCTTTTTTCGTTGATACAAATAGGATTGGGAACACAAGTTCGTCAGTTTATAGATATGCAAACAAGAAGTGGAATTACCGATGTTTCTGTTTGGTTGGCAAATCCCGATGTTACTTTTTACATTCACAGAACCTTCTCTTTTGTGATATTTTTTGTAAATCTTTACCTGTTTTTAAGAAATAAACGTCTTAATTTAGGCAACACCAAAATGAACTGGATTATGTTTTTACTGATTTTAGAAATCATTACAGGTATTTTAATGTATTACATACATTTTCCGTTTGGTACGCAGGCTGCACATTTGGTTTTGGCTGCAGTAATGTATGGTTTGCAGTTCGCAATTATCTTGGAAACCAGCAAAAATAATTTAAAATCACATACTCAATAAAAACATCCATAAAATCTTCCACTTATGAAAAAAGCAGTTGTACTTTTAGCGATCATTCTCTTTAATTTTAAAGGATTTTCTAACAATCCACAGAAAGATCCAAAATTAGGTGGTTGGTATATGTATTTCGGAAATGCGAAAATTGAAAATACCAAATGGAACATTAATTACGATGTTCAATACAGAAATTATGAGATCGTTTCAGATTTAAACCAGTTGTTGATTCGTGGTTCTATTCAATATATGTTGTATGATAATTTAACATTAGGAACTGGTTATGCTTTTGTTGATACAGAACAATACTTAAAACCCGATGTACCTTTTATTGAAAACAGAATTTTTCAGGATGTACTTACAAACCAAAAAATTGCAACCGCTACTGTAAAACATCGTTTTAGATTTGAACAACGATTTATAGAAAACCAGGATTTTAAATCAAGGTTCAGATATCAGTTAGGATTGGATGTTCCGATTTATCAGAATACCGAAAAAAGTCAGAGTTTGTACGCAAGTTTTTACAACGAACTTTTCATGAATACTGATGAAACTTCAAGAAAAATAAATGTTTTTGATAGAGATCGATTGTATTTAGGAGCTGGTTTTAAGTTCAATCAAAAGTTAGGAGTTCAGATTGGTTGGATGAATCAGATGCTTCAAAAAACATCGCATCAACAATTGATGTTTTCATTGCATCATAATTTAAAGATATAAAACGAAAAACGCTTTCATTACGAAAGCGTTTTGTTTTTATTACTTAATTTCTCTTTAATAACCGAGTAGATAATCGGAAGAACCGATACCAAAATAATCAGCAATACTACTTTTGAAAAGTTGTCTTTTATCAATGGAATATTTCCTAAAAAATATCCTGCCAAAGTAATACCGAAAACCCAGATAAATCCACCAACAAAATTATAAGTTAAAAAGGTAGCGTAATTCATTCTTCCAATACCAGCAACAAACGGAGCCAAAGTTCTTACAATTGGTACAAAACGAGCAATAACAATAGTTTTACTGCCGTATTTTTCGTAAAAAGAATGTGTTTTATTAATATGTTCAATAGTAACCGGCTGTTTACCCAATATTTTAAAGTTGATGATTCGCATACCAATTTGTTTACCAATAGAGTAATTAACGGTATCGCCTAAAACTGCTGCAATAAACAATAAAATCATTACCAGCCAAACATTTAAACTTTCAGGAAATTGAGCTGCCAACATTCCGGTTGCAAACAATAACGAATCGCCCGGTAAAAAAGGCATTACAACCAAACCGGTTTCAACAAAAATAATTAAAAACAATATGGCATAAACCCAAATCCCGTAATCTTGCAAGAAAACTTCTAAATATTGGTCAATGTGTAATATAAAATCGATTAATTCCATTTCAAAATCTTAAAAAGATACATAAAAAAAAGGCTTTCGCCTTAATTATTCCGTTGGTCCTTCCCATTCGTTCATTCCGCCAACCAAGTTAAAAGTGTTTTCAAAACCTAACTGGCTCATAAGTAAACACGTTTGTCCGCTGCGGTTTCCAGAACGGCAATAAACATAATAGTTTTTCGATTTATCTAAATTTTCTAAAGCACTTAAAAAATCCTGTCCTTGATAAAAATCATGATGAACTGCTCCTGGAATTGCACCTTCGCTTACTTCATCTTCTGTACGAACATCTAATAAAACAGCGTTTTCATCGTTCTGAAAATCGCTCCACCATTGTTCCTGTTGTAAATCCATTGTATAAGAATTAATTTTCTTCAAATATAATTAAATCCTTTTAAAATAAAGAAAACATCTTAATTTAGTGGTTTTAAAACTCCAAATAAATGTCATCACACCATATTGTACGCGACGATCAGGAACCTGCATTAATAATTGCCAATGGCGAATCTTGTTCTATGGAATTATTGAACCAATTATTGGAATGGAATCCGTTGGTCATTGTGTTAGACAGTGCCATTACGCGCGTTTTGGAATTAGGAATTAAAGTTGATGTTTTAATTGGAGATTTTGACCGTGATTTTGATTATGAATATTATAAGAACTTACAGTATCCTATTGAAATTGTGAAGTTAGCCGAGCAAGATTCGTACGATATTGATAAGGCTATTAATTATTTGATCAACAGAAAAATACCGGCAGCGAATATTGTTTGGGCAACCGGCAGAAGAATGGATCATACGTTTACAAATATCACTAATCTTATTAAATATCAAGAAGTTATAAAGTTAGTGATGATCGACGATTATTCTAAAATCTTTCCTTTACAGAAGAATTTCGTTAAATGGTATCCAAAAGAAACTATTTTATCATTGATTCCTGTTGGAACTGTTGATGGAATTTCGACAAAAAACTTGAAATACGAACTTCAAAACGATTCATTAATTCTAGGATTTAAACCCGGAAGCAGTAATGAAGTTTTAACTGATGGTTTGGTTGAAATAACTTACAAAAATGGTCATTTAATTTTGATGGAATGTAATGATTAAACCATAAAATCGGCAATTACTAAAGCAGCCATAGCTTCAACAATAGGTACGGCACGCGGTAGCACACAAGCATCGTGTCTGCCTTTTCCTTTAATAACTTCCAAAGTTCCTTTAGTGGTTAACATTTCTTGCGGTTGCAGTAAAGTAGCGACTGGTTTAAAAGCAACATCGAAATAAATATCCATTCCGTTGCTTATGCCACCTTGAATTCCACCCGAAAAATTCGTTTTGGTAGATCCGTCTTCATTAAAATAATCATTGTGTTGGGATCCAAACATTTTTGTTCCTTCAAAACCACTTCCAAAACTAAAGCCTTTACAAGCGTTGATTGACAACATTGCTTTTGCCAAATTGGCTTCCAACCGATCGAAAACAGGTTCGCCCAAACCAATCGGAACATTTTTTATCACACAGGTGACAACACCGCCTACAGTATCGCCTTTTTTCTTAGTTTCTAAAATAAGTTGTTCCATTTGCTTCGCAATTTCAGCATCTGGGCAGCGAACATCGTTGGTTTCTGTAAGCGATAAATTAAGTTCGGTATATTTTTTATTGACAGAAATAGTTCCAACAGAAGAAACATACGCGATAATTTCTACAGGCTTAATGATTTGCTTTGCAATGGCACCGCCAACTACTCTGGCGGCAGTTTCTCGGGCAGAACTCCTTCCCCCGCCTCTGTAATCTCGATGTTTGTATTTTTGCTGATACACAAAATCGGCATGACTTGGTCGAAAAGCATCTTTTAGCAAATCGTAATCATCAGATTTTGAGTTGGTATTGTTTATTTGAAAAGCAATAGGAGTTCCCAAAGTTTTTCCTTCAAAAATTCCCGAAAGAAAAATAACTTCATCCGCTTCTTTTCTTTGTGTTACCAATTTTGATTGTCCGGGTTTTCTTCGATCTAATTCTAATTGAACAGCATCTAAATCTAACACCACATTAGACGGACATCCATCGATTATCCCGCCAATTGCCGCTCCATGCGATTCGCCAAAAGTTGTTAATTTAAATTTATTTCCAATTGAATTACCAGACATATTAATTGTATTTTATGTAAAAATAACAAAAGCTACCCGAATTAACAGGTAGCTTTTAAATTTAAGTAAACAACAAACAAATTTTTGTTTTTATAACAAAAACAAATTTTATTCATTAAATATACTTTTATTATAAAAGGCTACCAAGTTAAATTTACTTTTTAACATTATTAGTTGCATTTACAAATCATTAAAAACTTAATTGCCAATTAATAGGCTGCTTTGCGTGCTGAATTAAATAATTGTTTGCTTGCGAAAAATGTCTGTTTCCAAACCATTTTCCTTGATTAGCACTCATTGGTGACGGATGTCCGCTTGTTAAAACCAAATGTTTCGATCTATCGATGCTTTTTCCTTTTTTAAATGCGTGATTTCCCCACAACATAAAAACCAAACCACTTTTTTCGTTCGATAAAAAACTAATCACATTTTCTGTAAACTGTTCCCAACCCAGTTTTTGATGACTTCCGGCTTGCGCTGCCTTAACCGTTAAAACATCATTCAACAATAAAACGCCCTGCTTTGCCCATTCAGATAAATCGCCATGACCTGGATTAGAGAAATTTACATCGGTTTGCAGTTCACCATAAATATTTCTTAACGATGGCGGCAATCCAATTCCTTTATTCACCGAAAAGCTTAAACCATGTGCCTGACCTTGTCCGTGATAAGGATCCTGACCCAAAATAACTACCTTAACTTTATCTAGCGGACAGTATTTAAATGCGTTGAAGATATACTCTTTTGGCGGATAAATAGTTTCCTTTTCATAATCAGCATCAACGAGTTGTTTCAATTTCTGGTAATAATCTTTTGATGATTCCGAGGCGATAAATTCTTTCCAGCTATTCATTCTATTCTTTTTTAAAATTCAAATTTAACACATATTCCTTTAAATGATAAATTGTTTGTAACTTTGATTCTTGATAGAGAATTTACAAATGAAATTGATTGCAAAAAAAACGCTACAAGATTTAGAATTCAGCACCATATTAGAACAAATAAGCGATTTATGTACCACCGAAATTGGTAAAGAACATGCTTTGCTTATTGAACCTATCGACGATAAAAATCAGTTGATGGAAGAATTAAAACAAACGTCGGAATACGTGTCTTCTTTCAGCAACCAAAACGCAATACCGTCGCACTATTTTGATCCGATAAATTACGAATTGAAAATGTTGCGTATCGAAGACAGTTTTTTAGAAGCTTCAAGCTTTAAAAAAATTGCCTCTTTGGTTTCAACCACCAACGAATTAATTACTTTTTTAAAGAAATTTCACGAATATTACAGCGCATTATACAACGCTACAACCATAACGCAGCCTAACAAAACAATTCTGCAAAACATTGAGCAGGTTTTAGATAAATACGGCGAAATTAAAGACACGGCATCGGTTGATTTAAAAGCTATTCGACAAAATATTCAGATTGTTCGTGGAAAGATTAATCAGAGTTTTGGTTTTGCACTGCAGCAGTATAATTCGGCAGGATATTTAGATGATATCAAGGAATCGATTGTTGAAAATCGTAGGGTTTTGGCAGTTTTGGCAATGCACCGTAAAAAAGTAAAAGGCTCGGTTTTAGGTCAGTCTAAAACCGGTAGCATCATTTATATGGAACCCGAAAACACGTTTAAGTTTTCTAGGGAATTAAGTAATTTGGAATACGAAGAACGCGAAGAAATTATGCGTATTCTGCGTGTTTTAACCGATAGTATTCGTCCGTTTCATGAAGAACTGATTGTTTTCCAGAACCTTTTGGCTCATATTGATATTGTTGCTGCAAAAGCAAAACACGCCGAAAAAATAAACGGAATTTTACCAAATATTTCAACAGAAAAAAGGTTGTTTTTTCGTGAAGCCTTTCATCCCATTTTATTGTTAAACAACCGCATTAAGGGTAAACAAACGTATCCGCAAACTATAGAATTGACTAATAATGAACGTATTATTGTTATTTCGGGACCAAATGCAGGCGGAAAATCAATTACTTTAAAAACAATTGGTTTAGTGCAGTTAATGTTACAAAGTGGTATGCTGATTCCGGTGCACGAGCGCAGTGAAACGTTTTTGTTCGATAGAATTTTAACGGATATTGGAGATAATCAATCTATTGAAAATCAATTAAGTACTTACAGTTATCGATTAAAAAACATGAATTACTTTCTTAAGAAATGTAACGATAAAACTTTGTTTTTAATTGATGAATTTGGTACAGGATCTGATCCGGAATTGGGTGGTGCTTTGGCTGAAGTTTTTCTGGAAGAATTTTACGATCGTGAGGCTTTCGGCATTATTACCACGCATTACACCAACCTTAAAATTCTGGCAAACGAACTGCCGCACGCAACTAATGCTAACATGATGTTCGATGAAAAATCGTTAGAACCCATGTACAAATTGAGTTTAGGACAAGCAGGAAGTTCGTTTACATTTGAAGTTGCACAGAAAAATGGAATTCCATACGGATTGATTAATAGAGCAAAAAAGAAAATCGAAACAGATAAAGTCCGTTTTGATAAAACCATTGCAAATCTTCAAAAAGAACGTTCACGATTAGAAAAAACTTCTGAAAACTTAAAAGAAGAAGAAAAGCGCGCGCGTGAAGAAAGCAACAAAATGTCTAACATCAACACAAAAATTCAAGATAAGTTAGAACGTTATCAGGAATTATATGATGCTAACCAGCGATTGATTTATTTGGGACAACGATTTGACGATCTTTCTGAAAAATATTTCAACAATAAAGACAAGAAAACACTTATTGGCGAATTGCTGAAAACAGTTGAAATTGAAAATTCTAAACGAAAGAGAATCACCATAAAAGAGAAAAAGGTAAAAGAACAAGAAGTTTTGCAGTTAAAAGTTGATGTTGAAGAAAAGCTTGAAAAAATTCGTGAAGAAAAGAAAGAGAAAAAAGTTAAAGAACAACAGCAACAACAGGCAAATAAAACAAATTTTGAACTAAAAGTGGGAGATCGCGTTCGTATGATCGATGGAAAATCGGTTGGAACTATTGATACCATCGAGAAGAATAAAGCAACAGTTAACTACGGTTTTTTCACATCAAAAGTTGCTTTGGATCAATTAGAAATGGTTGAACGAAAAAAATAAACGTATGAGTATAATTGATAAAATACCACCAAATAAACAGCTGATTCTTTTTGACGGCGTTTGTAATTTTTGCGATGAAACCATTCAAAAAGTCATCAAAGCAGATAAAAACAATGTGTTTGTATTTGCATCGTTACAGTCCGATTTTGGTAAAGAAATCATTCAATACATTGGTGTAAATCCATCAATAGATTCCATTATTCTGTACAATCCGGGTGTAGCTTATTTTACCGAAAGCGATGCTGCTATAGAAATTGCTAAACAATTAAACGGTTTCTATCCGTTGTTGCAAATTGGAAAAATAGCCCCTAAAAGTTTGCGTAATTCAGTGTATCGCTACGTAGCCAAAAACAGGTATAAATGGTATGGTAAAAAAGAAGAATGTATGGTTCCGTCTGCCGAAGTCCGATCAAAATTTTTATCATAAATAAAACAAATAATTTCATCAAACGTACAGCAATCTGTATATTTGTGCTTTAAAAAACAAATCAATGCAAATATCATATAACTGGTTAAAACAGTTTATCAAATTAGATATCGCTCCGGAAGAAACAGCCGAAATTTTAACAAATTTAGGATTAGAAGTAGAAGGTATCAACGCTTACGAAAGTTTAAAAGGCGGTTTAAAAGGTGTTGTTGTTGGTCATGTAATTTCGTGCGAACAACACCCGAATGCAGACAAACTTCGTATCACAAAAGTTGATTTAGGCAATGGCGAACCACCTGTGCAAATTGTTTGTGGCGCACCAAATGTGGCTGCCGGACAAAAAGTACCTGTTGCAACTATTGGCACCGTTTTAACAGATAAAGAAGGGAATGATTTTGTTATTAAAAAAGGGAAAATTCGTGGCGAAGAAAGTTTCGGGATGATTTGTGCCGAAGACGAATTAGGTTTAGGCGAAGGTCATGACGGGATTTTGGTTTTAGATGATAAACTTAAACCTGGAACTACTGCTGCCGAAGTTTTTGAAGTTTATAATGATACCGTTTTTGAAATTGGTTTAACGCCAAACCGTGCCGATGCTATGAGTCATTGGGGAGTTGCGCGTGATTTGCGTGCTGGTTTAATTCAAAACAAACCGCAAAACACTTATTCTGAATTAATTACACCAAGCATAAGTAAGTTTAAGGTTGAAAAACGTACCTTAAAATACGATATTATTGTTGAAGACAGCAAACTGGCGCCACATTATGCCGGAGTAACTATTTCAGGTATCGAAGTAAAACCTTCACCGGCTTGGTTGCAAAATGCGTTAAAAGCAATTGGTATCACACCTAAAAATAATATTGTTGATGCGACTAATTACGTCTTGCACGAATTGGGTCAACCATTGCACGCTTTTGATGCATCGCGTATTAAAGGAAACAAGATCATTGTAAAAAATGCGGTAAAAGGCAGCAAATTATTGACTTTAGATGGTGTTGAACGTACCTTGAACGAAGAAGATATTGTAATTTGCGATGAAAACCAACCGCTTTGTTTAGCAGGTGTTTTAGGCGGATTAAACTCCGGAGTTACCGAATATACAACGGCAATCTTTTTAGAAAGTGCATATTTTAATCCGGTAAGTATTCGTAAAACTGCAAAAGCACATGGTATTTCAACAGATGCATCGTTCCGTTTTGAAAGAGGTATCGATCCAAGCATCACAACTTACGCTTTAAAACATGCTGCCATATTAATTGCCGAAATTTCGGGTGGTGAAATTACTTCTGATATTACCGATCTGTATCCAAAGAAAATAGAAGATTTTTCAGTTTTCTTGAACTACAGCAACGTAAATAAGATTTTAGGAGAGAATATTCCAAACGAAACAATCAAGAAAATTCTGGTTTCGTTAGATATTAAAGTTACAAATATTACCGATAAAGGTTTAGGATTATCAATTCCGCCCTATCGTGTTGATGTTGAACGTGAAATCGATGTTATAGAGGAAATTCTTCGTGTTTACGGTTTCAACAACATAAAAGTTGGATCTAAAATTAACGCAACAATTGCTTACGGATCTAAAACCGACGATCATAAAGTGCAGAATATTGCGGCAGATCAGTTGGTAAGTCAAGGTTTTTACGAAACAATGTCGAATTCGTTAACAACCACAGCTTATTCAGATTTAATTGCCGATATCAATAAAAACCAACAGGTTGCCATTTTAAATCCTTTAAGTCAGGATTTATCAATTATGCGTCAAACCTTGCTTTTTGGCGGATTAGAATCAATTGCTTACAACATCAACCGTAAAAAAGCCGATTTAAAATATTTTGAATTCGGTAAAACCTACGCAAAAACGTTGTCTGGTTACGAAGAATACAAACATTTGGCTTTGTTTGCAACAGGAAACAGCAACGGTATTAATTGGAATACGCCTGCAACATCTGTTGATTTCTTTTTGTTTAAAGGATATATCGATGCGTCATTGCTTCGCTTAGGACTTAAAAATATTGAAACCCAACCAAACGAAAACGATATTTTTTCTGAAGGAATTTCTTACTATTTAGGTGATAGAAAAGTCGTTTCTTTTGGTAATGTAAAAAAATCGATCTTGAAGCATTTCGATATTAAACAAGATGTTTTTTATGCCGATTTTAACTGGAATACGATTTTAAACGTAGTTTCGAGCAAAATTAAGTTTGCAGAAATTTCTAAATATCCGGTTGTAAAACGTGATTTGGCATTATTGATAAAGAATGAAGTTTCATTTGCCGATGTTTACAAAATTGTAAAACAGGTTGATAAAAACTTAATTTCTGATGTTTCTTTGTTCGATGTTTATCAAGGTGATAAATTACCGGAAGGAACGAAATCATACGCAATCAGCATGAAGTTACAAGACAAAGACAAAACATTAACCGATGCACAGATTGACAAAATAATGAGTAAAATTCAAAACCAATTACAAACAGAAGTTGGTGCAGAATTAAGATAAACAAAAAATCCCGAAGTTTAAACTTCGGGATTTTTTTACATTTTTTTGAAAATTAAATTTGATTTAAAATCTAAATCTATATCTTTTATTACTACTCCACCGTTTGAATCAAATCTTGTAAAATTATAATCCTGTATTTCTTCTGAAGCTTTTAATTCACTCACAAAATTTTTACCTTGACTATTTGTATTGAAAGTTATTGAAACTTTTTCTTGTTTATAGATCCAGTTTTTTTCGAACATAAATTTTCCGTTTCTAGATTGGCTGTGATCAATTACATAAGGCTTCAAAAGAACAAACTCCATTTTCTTAAGGTTGAAGTTTTTATCGTACTGAAAATATCCTTCGTAAAACTGTTCAGAATAAAATTCAATCACATATTGTCCGTCATTCGTTCTTTTTCTTTCAAACGTATAATCTTTAAAGTTGTTAAAGAAATCCAATTCGGGTACGTTTACATATTTTCTTATAACTACTTCGGTAAGCCAATACATTGGAGAATCGTTACCTGAATAACGGTTAAAAAACAAGGTATCCATTGCTATTTTGTTTCTTGGATCTTTAACTATGCTTTTATTTATTTTTTTGCTTTTAAGGTTAATGTTCACATCAAATACCGTTTCAGAATTCAGCAATTGCGCTGTATCGTTAATCATTGCCTGATGTGTTACCAAATAATTGTAATTGTTATCGGCATAATTATTATACATTTGGTTGCGTACCTTTTTTATAATATCAATCATGCTGCTACGCGACAATTTATCGATTACCAATTCTTCCAAATCGGTATCGTCAATCTGTGCCTGTGCATTCCATGAATTCAAAAAAAGTAATCCAAAAAGTATAAAAAGGTATTTTTTCATCTGTATATTTTTGTTTTGCAAATTTAATGCAATATTAATCTAAACGAATAATATTGCATTATAATATACAACTAACATACCATTTTTTAAGTTTTACTTTAAATTGAAAGCGTAACGGTTTACAATATTGGTGTTATAGTACGATCCTTTTGATTTTGCTGTTGAAAATTCTTCCCAAATTGCCAAAGGTACATGTGCATGTATGTATTCTTCTGCACGGGTTGTATAGATTATTAGGTAACCTTCTTTTTCGTTACAGCTGTAAAATTCAATACGCTTAATCCAAGAGCTTTCGGGCGTTGACTGAATTTTTTTAATGGGATAGTTAGCCTTTGTAATTTCTTTTCTGGCTTCAACAAAAGTACTGTAGGTTCCTGAAAGTTCCTGACAGTCTGTTTTACCTTTGCATGCCAGTAAAGAAGCGGTTCCGAAAATTATAAGTAAAGTTTTTTTCATAACACATAATAATTTATAATTTTAAATAAATATAATGATTTTATTTTGTATTATGATTATTTTAACATTAAACCAAATGAATTCCGTCGTCTTTAATTAAAATCTTCTTTTCTTTATATAAAACGCCAACTGTTTGTTTAAAAGTCTTTTTGCTCATACCCAAAACGGTTTTAATTTCGTCGGGATGGCTTTTATCGTTCAAACCTAAAAACCCATTGTTCATTTCTAATTCTGTTAGAATTTTTGAAACACTGTCTGATACCTTTTCAAAGCCAAGTTTATTTCTTGAAACATCGATTTTTCCATCGGGTCTTATGTTTTTGATGTAACCAATGATACGATCGCCAGTTCTGAAATCTTCAAAAGTTTCGTTCTGATACATCAATCCTTTGTGTTTTTCGTTGATGATCACGTTAATTCCAGCATCGGTAATGTGCGAAACAATTAAATCAACCTCTTCCCCTACTTCAACCGTAAGATCTGTATTATCTAAAAACTGATTTAATTTAGATGATCCCACCAAACGATTCGTTTTATCATCTAAAGTCATGTAAATCATGTAATAATTGCCTTCGGTCATTGGTCGAGCCTGCTCTCTGAACGGAACAAACAAATCTTTTTCTAAACCCCAATCCATAAAAGCACCATATTCATTGATGTAATTAACTTTTAAAAGAGCAAATTCGTTTAAAAAAATGTACGGTTCTAAAGTCGTTGCAACCGGTCGTTCTTCATGATCCAAATAAACAAAAACTTCTATATCGTCACCAATTTCAAAATTTTCGGGCAGATACTTTTTAGGCAAAAGCACATCTTCGTTTCCATCGGTCAAATACAGCCCAACATTGGTTCTTCTTGCAATTTTTAACGTATTGAAGTTTCCTATTGATATCATAATTACATTTTTTACAAAAGTACAAACAAAAAAGTTGTTATTAGATTTTATGATAATTTTTAAAGCCGTTAAATCAAAAATTCTTAACTTACGTATAAAATTACAAACTATGAAAAAAATGTATCACTACGCAACGGTTGAAAAAGCGTTGGAAGAGTTAAAGGAAAAAGGGTTTTCTATTGATTTTAATATTGAAGAAGGACAGATTTCAGCGTCGCCATCGAGTTTTGGAATTGTAGAAATTTACAGATATGAAGGCATGAGCGACCCAGATGATGAAGCTACGGTGTACGGAATTGAAAATTTTACCAATGGCGAACGAGGTGTTTTTGTTGCCGGAAATTTATCTTTTGCTGAAAGCGATGTAGCAAAAATTCTGTTGAAATTGGAAATTGAAGATAGAAAAAATGAAGATTTTTAGTCTTCATTTTTTTTATGGTTTTATTTCTAAATCAAAAGTTTTAATCAACACATCTAATGCCGGATTCAATTCTTTTAAATAATCTAATTTATCGTGAATCGTGTATGCCTTTTTAACTTGTGCCTGTTCGTTTACTTTAACATCTATTTTTAAATGATAATTGTTCAATTTTTTATGAATGAACGAAACCAGATCGTACAGATTTTCTTCAAAACTTAATTTACTGCCCGTGTTAGGAAATTCAACAGTTAAAAGATTTTCATTTAAGGTTAAATTTGCCATGTTCATGGTAGACGACATAAGCATTCTGCCGGTTGTATAGTATTGATTCGAACAAAAATCCCAATGTTTTTTTAGCTCTTCAAACGTAAAATGGTCATTCGGTAAATCTTCGTGATTGATCTGAACAGGATTTATAGAAGCTTCTAACTCTCTTTTTTTCTTGATGCTTTTTAGTGAAAGTGCAGAAATTTGATGATCGCCCGTTTCTTTTGATAAGATCACTTTCTGAGTATTTAAATCTTCCGCATTTGAACTTACAGAAACATCTTCTACATCGGTTTTTTCTTTAGAAATGACAGCTTTAGGCTCTTCAACTACAATTGAATGACTGCTGTTTTTACTTACATTTATAAAAAATGCTGCTGGAATCAGTTCTGATTTAAATTTTTTTTTTCAGGGTGAGTCAACGTTGCTAACTTCATTAAACACAACTCTACCAACAAACGCTGGTTTACCGATGTTTTATATTTTAAATCGCACGTATTTGCAATATTTATTGCTTCGATCAATATTTCCTGCGAACATTTTTGTGCCTGCTGATAAAACAAATTCTTGTTTTCATCGCTAACATCTAACAAAATAAGCGTTTGTGGATTTCTACAAACCAACAAATTTCTAAAATGCGATGCCAATCCTGTTACAAAATGATTTCCATCGAAACCTTTAGCTAAAATTCCATCGAAAGTCAGCAATAAGTTCGGAATATCGTTCAAAATAATTAAATCGGTAACCTTTAAATAATAATCGTAGTCTAAAACATTCAGGTTTTCTGCAACTGCCTGGCGTGTTAAATTGGTTCCACAGAAAGATACTACTCTATCAAAAATTGAAAGTGCATCACGCATGGCTCCGTCTGCTTTTTGAGCAATAATCTGCAAGGCATCTTCTTCAAAAGTAATATTCTGACTAACAGCAACTTCCTTTAAGTATTCCTTTGCATCGTTAACAGTAATTCGTTTAAAATCAAATATCTGACAACGAGATAATATGGTAGGAATAATCTTGTGTTTTTCTGTTGTTGCTAAAATAAAAATAGCATGTTTTGGCGGTTCTTCCAACGTTTTAAGAAACGCGTTAAAAGCTGCCGATGATAACATGTGCACCTCGTCTATAATATACACTTTATAGATTCCCGTTTGTGGCGGTATGCGAACCTGATCAATTAAATTACGGATATCTTCGACCGAGTTGTTCGAAGCCGCATCTAATTCAAACACGTTAAAAGCAAAATCTTCATTAGGATCATCGTAACCAATCTGGTTAATTTTTCGAGCCAAAATACGTGCACAAGTAGTTTTACCAACTCCACGCGGACCGGTAAATAATAATGCTTGAGCCAAATGATTGTTCTCTATAGCATTAACTAAAGTGCTTGTAATTGTTTGCTGACCAACAACGTCTTTAAAAGTTTGCGGACGGTATTTTCGTGCCGATACAATGAATTGTTCCATGAATGTATTGCTTAATGCAAATATACCAAAAATGTTTGATTAATTTTCTTCGGGATAATAACCAGAATCGCCTAATTTATTTTTCCACTTGGTTTTTACCTGATCCATTTTAAGATTGCGGGCTGCTGGACGGTAATCAATTCTGCCTTCGGCTGCCAGCTCCTGAATCAACATTTCTATATAAAAATCCTCTAGAACATCCGCCGGTTCGTACTTTGTCTTTAGATTTATATCGAACAGTTTAGCAGCTTGCTGGTTCCAAAATGCAGACCATCCGCTTTTTAGATCTTTAACCAGTTCAAAAGTACTTTTATTTGTTTGGCGATTTATCAACTTAACCAGAATCTGTCCGTCTTTACGTGAAAGTTTTTTCAAAGGCTCTTCAAACTGTTCTTTAAGATATTTTTCTGTTTGTCTTAAATACTTTCTTTTTTGCGAATTTGATTCCATCTTCGCCATATTCTCGTTTAAAGACGTTAAATTATCGCTGGTTTTAACGGCATATCCGTAAACCCTTATTATTCTGCGTTTTAAAACATTCTGTATTTTAATGCGTTCTAATTCTTCTTTCGAAAAATTAATATGTAGTTCCGGCAGCATAAATTCCTTTTCAATTTCACCGTCGTCTAAAACATTTGTACGCAAAGAATCGGCATATTTTTCCCAATCGTTAACCTGCGCATTGATTTGGAATGCCAAAAAAGAAAAAAATATTATAAAAAATTTTCTCATTGTTATTCGTGTAATTTTAAAGTAAATATAAAACAAAATTATTAGTAAATTCGTTTTAAATTTTTACTAAAATTATGACTGCAAAAACCATACTAAACAAGGATTCACTGACCTTTTTGGAAGGATATTTAAACAACGCCTCACCTACAGGTTTTGAAAAAGAAGGACAAAAATTATGGATGGATTACATAAAACCTTATGTTGATACGGTTTTTACAGATACTTACGGAACTTGCGTTGGTGTGATAAATCCCGATGCTGAATTTAAAGTGGTTATTGAAGGGCATGCTGACGAAATTTCGTGGTATGTGAACTATATTGCCGAAGATGGAATGATTTACGTGATTAGAAACGGCGGAAGCGACCAGATGATTGCACCATCAAAACGCGTTAACATTCACACTAAAAACGGGATTGTAAAAGGTGTTTTCGGTTGGCCGGCAATTCACACAAGATTACGTGCGGGAAAAGACGAGCCTACACCGAAAATTGAAAATATTTTTATTGACTGTGGATGCGAATCAAAAGCCGAAGTAGAAGCTTTGGGAATTCATGTGGGATGTGTGATTACCTATCCTGATAGTTTTGAAATTTTGAACGATAACAAGTTTGTTTGTCGCGCTTTGGATAACCGTATGGGTGGATTTATGATTGCAGAAGTTGCTCGTTTATTAAAAGAAAATAACAAAAAACTGCCTTTTGGATTGTATATAACCAATTCGGTGCAAGAAGAAGTTGGTTTACGTGGTGCCGAAATGATCACGCAAAGCATTAAACCGAATATTGCAATTGTAACCGATGTTTGTCATGACAGTACTACACCAATGATCGACAAAAAGATTGAAGGTGAAACAAAAATTGGATCTGGACCAGTGATTACTTACGCACCTGCAGTTCAAAATAATTTACGCGATTTAATTATTGATACGGCCGAAAAGAACAGTATTCCTTTTCAACGTTTGGCATCGTCTCGTGTTACAGGAACAGACACTGATGCTTTTGCTTACAGTAACGGCGGTGTGGCATCGGCTTTAATTTCATTACCTTTAAGATACATGCACACAACCGTTGAAATGGTTCATAAAAGTGATGTGGAAAATGTAATTAAGTTAATTTATGAAACTTTGTTAAACATAGAAAACAATCACAATTTTAATTATTTTAAGTAGATATTTTCTTTAGAAGAATATTTAAAGAAATAAAAAAAGCTTGAGAAATTTCTCAAGCTTTTTTATTATTTATCTTTGTTTTTAATTACCAATCTAAAACCTTCACCGTGAATGTTTAAGATTTCTACATTCTCATCAGACTTCAGGTATTTTCTTAATTTGGCAATGTAAACGTCCATACTTCTAGATGTAAAATAATTATCATCTCTCCATATTTTTGTTAATGCAACTTCACGCGGCATTAAATCGTTTTCATAAAGTGCCAACATTTTTAATAATTCGTTTTCTTTTGGCGACAATTTAATTGGTTCATCATCTTCAAAAGTTAAGAAACGAAGTTTAGAATTTAAATTAAATTTACCAATCTGGAATTCGAATTTTGTATTCTCTGCCTTAACTTCAGACGATTTACGCTGCATAATAGCTTTAATCTTCATTAACAGCACTTCAGAATCAAACGGTTTGTTCAAATAATCGTCTGCACCTACTTTATATCCTTTTAAAACATCTTCTTTCATTGTTTTAGCAGTTAAGAAGATAATAGGAATTTCTTTATTTTTATCTCTGATTTCGCGTGCTAATGTAAACCCGTCTTTATAAGGCATCATTACGTCTAAAATACATAAATCAAATGTATCTTTTTTGAATTTTTCGAATCCTTCCATACCATTTTTGGCAAGAGTTACATCGAAATCATTCATCATTAAATAATCTTTTAAGATTGATCCGAAGTTAGGATCGTCTTCTACCAATAAAATCTTTTTGTTGCTTACTTCCATTGTTTTATCTATTTGTTGTTTGTTTAACTATTAGTTTATTAACGGTATTTTTATTATAAAGGTACTACCCTTACCTTTTTCGCTTTCTACATAAACCTGTGCGTTGTGGTCGTCTACAATCTGTTTTACATAAGCCAGACCTAAACCGTGACCTTTTACATTGTGCAAATCGCCGGTATGTTCGCGATAAAATTTATCAAATATTTTCTTTGTGGCAGTTTTGCTCATACCACTTCCCTGATCTTTAATTTTAACTACAATTGTATCTTTTATATTTTCTGTATAAATATCAATTACCGGTGCGTTGTGCGAATATTTAATGGCATTGTCCAAAATATTTACAAAAACGCTTGTAAAGTGCGTTGGGTTAATTAAAACACTGTCTCTTGTTGTATTAAAATGAGTATTTAATGTTCCTTCGCGATCTTCAATTAACAGCGAAACGTGATCTATTGCTACTTCTAGCACTTCGGTTAGTTCCACTTTTTCTTTCGGAATATCTAATTCTTTTTTCTCTAGTTTCGATATTCTTAAGATATTTTCAATTTGCGCGTGCATTCGTTTGTTTTCGTCACGAATCATTTGGATGTATCTTAAAACCTTTTCTTCATCGCTTATGATTTTCGGGTTTTTAATGGCATCTAACGCAAGATTTATGGTTGCAATAGGTGTTTTAAACTCGTGTGTCATATTATTAATGAAATCGTTTTTAATTTCAGAAATCTGTCGTTGAGTTATTAACTGACGTATTGCACTGTAATATGCTGCAATAATTACCACCGTAAATAATAACGATATTAGTATGAATGGTAATAAATCTGAAAACAAAAACTTCGATTTCTGAGGAAAACTAATGTACAGCTGATATTTTGAATGATTATCAACATCAGTTAAAATTGGTACCGAATAGGTGTTTTTCTCATTAAAAACAAAATCTCCCGACTTAATTGATGTTCCCAAACCATTATTAAATACAGCGTATTCAAAATTTGTAGGCAGTTTATTGTTTGCTAGCTCTTGCTTAATTAACGCTTTTAAATTTTGATTATTCAATCGATCTTCAATTGAATAGTTAGAAACGATATCGTAATAAGTCATATCAATTCCTATCTTATCCAATTCGTCAACATTACCCGTTTTTTCAATAACTTCGTCAGGCTGTGTCTGTGTATTTAAAGATCTATGAACACCGGTTTCAACTCCATCAATAGATGAAGATTTTCCGTGATAGATTTCTGTTTTGCGACTACTTATATAGTTTTTATAATCTTTTCTTGATCCGCTTGCACTGTCAATGAACGTTTTACCAAAATTAAAATCGTTTATATTTTCTACAGATATTATGTTTGAATAAACAATTTCTTCATTGGTTCTGGTATCTTTTTCAATATAGAAAATCTCTTTTATGGCAGTTTTATCAGGAACTTTTCCGGTTTTGTTACGATATTCATAAAACTTTCTATCAAATTCATAACGCTCTTTTTCCTTAACCCTGTCAACAACTTTACCTATTGTAAGATTAACCATGTGCTGAAACTGATCATCTTTATTTTCGTAAGTTGTACTAATCCAGTAAAGCTGTATTAAAGTTATTCCTAACAGCGCCAAACTCATTAAAACAACTAAAAACTGAAATCTGTATTTATTCATTCTGCAATTAAAATATGTTCAAATTTAACATTTTAACATTTAAAAATAATCGTTTTAACCTAAAGTTAACATCAAACTTAATTATTTAAAATTTTTATTATAATATCGTCAATACTCTTAAAAGCGTTTTTTAGATCTATATTTTCAACAATATAAGTTGCCAACACGGCTTTTTGATCATCTGACAGTTGGTTTTTAATCCTGCTTTCAACTTGTTCTTTTGTAATATTATCACGCTGTATTACCCTTTTTATTCGAATTTCTAACGGTGCAGTAATCAGAATTGTGGCGTCGCAGTCTTTGTACGAACCCGATTCAAATAAAACTGCTGTTTCCTTAAATATCACCTTTTCAGAAGCATTTTCCTTTTTGAATTCTTCAAAATCTAAACCGACAGCCGGATGTACAATATTGTTCAATTTCTGCAACAGATTGTTATCATTGAAAACACGCGATGCTATTTTAGATCGATCCAAAAAACCATCAGGCAAAAGAACTTCATTGTTAAACAATTCATTAATCTGACGAATAATTTCAGGCTTCTGCATTACTTTCTTTCCAGCATCATCTGCAATATAAACAGCAAACCCTTTAGATATTATATAATTGATAATGGTTGTTTTCCCACTACCAATTCCACCGGTTACTCCTATTATTTTCATCATTATTTAAAAAACATTTCGGGCATTGCTACTTCTGGATCTTGTTTCTTAATATTTAACAAAAAATAGCTGTACAAAAACCCTGCCCCATATCCAAAAAACTGAATAAAAGTTGCAATTATTGTTAAAAATCCAATTTTAAGGTTCTTGGTTTTAACTAAGGTTTCTGTAAAAAGAGCCAGGAAATACAAGGCATAGCAGTAAATAAACACGTTAATGCCCACAATCAAAAATAAAAGCGAAATATAAAAGCCAACTGAAAAAAAAGCAGGAAACCAATAGGTTATTTTGCTATATTCAGGGTAACGCTTGTTTAAAATTGGGCGTGCTTTGCCAAATTTATTTACTTGTTTGTAGAATTTTTCCCAATCGATCCTGCGTTTGTGGAAAACATGTGCATTTGGAATTAGAGCTGTTTTAAAATTCATTTTCCATAGACGAATCGACAAATCTGGATCTTCACCCGGATGAATCTTTCCAAAACCACCCGATGCTTCAAAAGCTTCTTTTGAAATTCCCATATTAAAACTTCTTGGTTGAAACTTTCCTAATTTCTCGCTTGCTCCACGAATTCCCCCTGTTGTTAATACCGATGTCATAGTTTGATTAATTGCTTTCTGCACATCAGAAAAAGAATCGTGTGCCGCATCAGGTCCACCAAAACAATCCACATAATTATTTGTCAGGAATTTGTCAACTTCAACCAGATAATTTTCAGGAATAATACAATCGGAATCTAAAATGATAAAATAATCACCTTTTGCAACCGTCATTCCGTAATTTCGAGAATCACCCGGTCCTGAGTTTTTCTTAAAGTAATACGAAACATTAAGCTGATTAAGATACTTATTTACAACATCTTGGCAGTTAACAGTAGAACCATCTTCAACCACAACAATCTCAAAATCATCTGTATAAGTTTGATAAACCAGACTTTGCAATAATTCGTCGATTTCATCAGGTCGGTTGTAAACAGGTATTATAAAAGAAAAATACATTTAAAAACGTAGTTAATATAACAACTTAATTGCTGTTATTTTAATTAATAAAACATACAAAAGTATCTAAAAAACAAAATATTTATATCATTTTTGTAATAAATAAGGTTTTAAATTTTCTTATTAATATTTTAAGAAAATTGTATTTACTTTTTACTAAATTTAAAATTCTAATACCTGTTTTTGTAACGGGTAAAATATTATTGCTATGAATGAAATAAAAATATTGTGGGTTGACGATGAAATTGACTTGTTAAAACCACATGTACTTTTTTTAGAAAAGAAAGGATATAAAGTAACTACTGCTACCAACGGACAGGATGCGATTGATTTATTTGACGAAGAAAATTTTGATGCCGTTTTTTTAGATGAAAATATGCCGGGAATTACTGGTTTGGAAACTTTGGCAGAATTGAAAGAAAAAAAGTCGACCATACCTATTATAATGATCACAAAAAGTGAGGAAGAATTTATAATGGATGAAGCAATTGGATCTAAAATTGCCGATTATTTGATTAAACCTGTGAATCCGAACCAGATTTTGTTGAGTTTAAAGAAAAATTTAGATCATTCACGATTGATTTCAGAAAAAACGTCATTGGATTATCAAAAGGAATTCAGAAAAATTGCAATGGAAATGATGCAGGCAAATTCGCATCAGGAATGGGCAGATTTATACAAAAGACTGATTTTTTGGGAATTGCAATTGGAAACAATCGAAGACCAAAATGTAGCTGAAATTCTTGAGAAACAAAAAGAAGAAGCTAATATTCAATTCGGGAAATTCGTTGAAAAAAATTACGAAGATTGGATTAATAACGATGACGAAGCGCCGCTTTTCTCTCACAAACTGTTTGTACGAAAAGTAGTTCCCGAATTACGTGGCGAAGAAAATGTACTTTTTGTAGTTATTGATAATTTACGATACGATCAATGGAAAGCCTTTGAAGGCATTGTAAACCAACATTATAAAGTAGATAAAGAAGAGCATTATTATTCGATACTTCCTACAGCAACGCAATATGCAAGAAACGCTATTTTTTCAGGCTTGACTCCATTACAAATGGAAAAACAGTTACCTCAATATTGGAAAAATGATGTAGATGATGGCGGAAAAAACCTTTTTGAAGCTGAATTTTTAGAAGATCAGTTAAAACGTTTACGATTAAACATCAAATACGAATATCATAAAATAACCAATTTAAAAGACGGTAAAAAGCTGGCTGAAAACTTTAAATCAATTAAAAGCACTAAACTAATTGCATTGGTTTATAATTTTGTTGATATGATTTCGCACGCCAAAACCGAAATGGAAGTTATTAAGGAATTGGCATCCACCGATAAAGCCTACCGATCATTAACACAAAGTTGGTTTAAAAACTCGCCTTTATTAGAGATTATTCAACAGGCACAAGCAGCAGGTTTCAAATTGATTATTACAACAGATCACGGAACTATAAACTGTAAAAATCCGTCGCAGGTAATTGGCGATAAAAATACCAGTTTAAACCTTCGCTACAAAACTGGGAAATCATTAACATACGAACCAAAAGACGTGTATGTGGTTAAAGATCCTAAAAAAGTGCAATTACCGGCAATTAATATGAGTAGTTCGTACATTTTTGCAAAAAGCGATTACTTTTTAGCGTATATTAACAACTATAATTATTACGTAAGTTATTTTAAAAATACGTATCAGCACGGCGGTATTTCGTTAGAAGAAATGATTGTGCCGCTTATAACTTTAACGCCTAAAAAATAAAATGACGATAACTTATTCTATTAATGATTTAGCCGATGTTGCCCGAAAATTGATACAAAGTAGCACACATAAAACCTGGTTGTTTAATGCGCAAATGGGTGCGGGTAAAACAACTTTAATAAAACAATTGGCTAAAGAATTAGGTGTAAATGAAATGGCAAGCAGTCCTACGTTTTCAATTGTAAACGAATATTTAGGTACTAAAGATAAAGTATATCATTTTGATTTGTATCGATTAAAAAATGAAGAAGAAGCATACGATATGGGTTTAGACGAGTATTTTGATGAAGATGCGTGGTGCTTTGTAGAATGGCCCGATTTAGCACAGAATATCTTACCCGAAAACGTACATACCGTATCAATTACCATTGTTGACGAATATACACGTGAATTAAATTTTGTTTAATTATGGATATAACCAGTCCTTTTTCTAAATCGCAATTAATTCCACAAGAGGAAAAATTAGAAATCCGTAAAAAACGCGGGCAACTTTTTATTGGCATTCCAAAAGAAGATTTTAAGATCGAAAAAAGAATCTGTCTTACACCAGAATCGGTAAATATGCTGGTAAAAGCCGGTCATAAAGTATTGATTGAAGCCGGTGCAGGATCAGAAGCCAGTTACGATGATAAAAAATACAGCGAAGCCGGTGCAACCATAACACATGATAAGGAAAAAGTTTTTGGTTGCCCTATTATTTTAAAGGTTGAACCACCAACGGTTGACGAAATTAGGTTAATGAAGCCGAAAACCTATCTTTTTTCGGCATTACAACTCAAAACCCAGAAAAAGGAATATTTTGAAGCTTTAGAAAAGAAGAAGATAACCGCAATGTGTTACGAGTTTATAAAAGATCGTTACGGTGCGTACCCTTTTCTGCATGCAATCAGCGAAATTGCCGGAATTGCATCCATACAAATTGCCAGCGATTATATGTGCCGAATGAACGGTGGTAAAGGATTGCTTTTTGGGAACATTACAGGTGTTCCTCCTACCGAAGTCGTTATTATTGGTGCCGGTTTAGTAGGCGAAGCTGCCGTAAAAACTGCATTGGCGTTAGGTGTAAACGTAAAGGTTTTCGATAACAATATTCATAAACTAAAACGTTTGCAAAAATCATTACCCACACAAATATTTACATCAACGATACAAGAACGTGTGCTAACAAAAGCACTAATGCGATGTGATGTTGCGATTGGTGCCATAAAAGGTTGCAACCGCTCCCCTATTGTAATTTCAGAAGAAATGGTTCAGCGCATGAAACCAGGATCGGTCATTATTGATGTTTGTATTGATAATGGTGGCTGTTTTGAAACATCGGAAGTAACCACTCACGAGAATCCTGTATTCACAAAATATGGTGTTATACATTACGGCGTGCCAAATATTACAGCAAAATATTCTAAAACTGCGTCGTTAGCCATAAGTAATATTATATCGCCTTATTTGTTAGATTTAACCGAAAATGGTTCTATAGACGATGCTATTAGTTATGATAATACCATAAGATCGGGAATTTACATGTACAAAGGCATTTTGGTTAACGAAGCAATTGCAAAATGGTTTAATCTAAATTTTAAAGACCTCAATTTAATATTTCTATAACTAATAATAGTTGTATTTTTGCCCAAAATTATTTTTCATGAAGTTTTCACAGCGTTTTGCTTACTATTTATTAGGATTATTGATCGGAGGAATTATTGTATATTATTTTTTCGATGCTAAAGATACCGACTTTTGTTACATGCCAAACTGCAGGGTTTTAAAAGATTTACGTTCAAAACCCTTAACTATATCAGATAAAGCTCAAGTTAGTTTTAATGATGCATTAATTAATATGAACGATATTAAGATGTGTTTGACACATGGTGATGTCGATTTTGACAAAAGCAATATTTTTGAGCAAGGAGGCAAATTATACGTAATTGAAGGACAAAACACTAAAAAAGAAGCTATTACAGTAGAAATGATCAATTACACAGAAAAAGTGATGATAAAAGACGTTTACCCTACAAAAAAATAATTTCATTTTTTTATTTCTGAAAATGAAACAGTTATAAAATAATTTAAAAAAAACTTACAAAAGCCCTTGCAGAATAGGAAATTCGCTCTATATTTGCATCACAATTAAGGAACGAAAGAACATTAATTGTAAGACCAAGGAGAAATGGCAGAGTGGTCGAATGCGGCAGTCTTGAAAACTGTTGACTGTAACAGGTCCGGGGGTTCGAATCCCTCTTTCTCCGCAACAATGGCCAGGGGAGATACTCAAGCGGCCAACGAGGACGGACTGTAAATCCGTTGGGAAACCTTCGCAGGTTCGAATCCTGCTCTCCCCACAAAAAAGCTACCTATTTAGGTAGCTTTTTTTATTGTATCTAGTTCTAAATTTTAAAGCTTGCACATTTTTAAAAAATTATTATTGACTTAAATAGATTAAAATCATTAAATTAACAATTATCTAAGTTGAATATTTAAGCTTATTAAAACATTCAAATTTTCAACAGATTATATACTTAATAAGTAAATACATGGAAATTTAAATTAATCGTATTTAAAATTCAATAGTTGCTCTTCAACTAACATTCTAAATCCATCTGATTCTATTTTAGTTCCATCGTTTATAAAATCCATCATGTGTAAAGCAAAATAAGGTGCTTTTGCTTTTGGCAGTTTATAGTTTTCATACAGAAAATCGTCAGAATAAACCTTTAAAAAACGCTCCATAACCTGTATTTCACGTTCTACCGAAAGTGCTTTTTTGTTCGTTTTTGCTTTACCAGAAAGTTTGTTCACAAAACCATCTAACTTAATGTTTCCTGTAGCCGAACTTTTATCGTTATATGTAATTTGATTGTCTTTTTTAACAGCGCGTTCTGCTTTTGTTAATTCTGGCGATGTCCCCAAACCCAGCTTATTGTTCATGTTGGTATATTCAATTTCCAATTCATCTAAAACAGTAGAATCGGTTAATAGAACATTCAAACTTTTTCTATCGATCACTTTTTGCGAAACTTCTATAGTTTCCACAATTGTTCCATTCACATAAAACGATAATTTGTCGTTTACATTCAAAGGAATTGTTTTATAAACATTCTGTCCCAATTCAATTACAGGGTCGTTATTATGTTTAATTGCAATTTGCACTCCTTGAGATGGATTGTACACACGAGCTTTTAAAGCAACAGGTGTTTGTGCCATTAAAAATCCCGAACAAAACAAAAACATGATTAAAATAAACTTTTTCATAGTTGTAATTTTTTTGTAGAATTTACGATTTTTTGTTTGTTCCTAAAAAAGATTTTTTGCTTTTAACAATATTTACCCATTGATTAATTTTTCAAGATATTCAGGAACCGAAATCGGGCGTTTTGTTTTCATGTCAACAAATACCAAAACTGTTTGCGCAGTTGTTAACAACTCACCTTTTTGGTTAATAATTTCGTAGGTAAATTCAATCTTTACGCCACCTAGAAAAGCCAGTCTGGTTATTACGGTTAATTCATCGTCGTAATACGCAGGTTTCTTGTAATTCATGTTTAAAGAAACTACCGGTAGCATCACTCCGCTATCTTCAAGCTCTTTATACGACACCCCTTTGTTTCTAAGCCATTCCACACGACCCATCTCAAAATACTGGGCATAATTCCCATGGTAAACCACCCCCATTTGATCGGTCTCTGCGTATCGCACACGTATGCTAATTTTATGTTCTATCATAAAAAATAAGTTTCAAAAATTTTATAATTCAAATAAAAAAGTACTTACAATATTATTTCTAAAAATCAAATAGTAAAATCATTTTTTTTGATGATTTTTATTCACATATTTGTAAATGAAAATGTGTTTTATGTAACTCTCTAAAACACTATTATTAAACACCATTATCTCTAATAAAAATGCTTGATTATACACAAGAAACCGCAAGATCTGTTTGGAATCGTTGTCTGCAATTCATAAAAGACAACATTGGCGACCAGGCGTTCAAAACTTGGTTTGAACCAATTGAGGCTATTGAGTTAACTGAAAATGCTTTGTATATTCAAGTTCCTAGTAAATTCTTCTATGAATGGCTAGAAGAACATTATGTAAAGGTATTAAAATCTGCATTACAAAAGGAACTTGGTTCTAAAGCAAAGTTACTTTACAAAATTAAAATGGAGAATACTTCGGGAACAAAACAACCGTTTACCGAACAATTACCTAGTACCCAGAGAGAACCTGTTAAAACCCAGGAATTAGACGTTCCTGTACAGACAAAAAATCCCGAATTAAAAAATCCGTTTGTAATTCCCGGAATCAGAAATGTTAAGATAGAATCGCAATTAAATTCTAACTACAGTTTTGATAATTTCCTGGAAGGTGAATCGAACCGCTTGGCTCGTAGTGCCGGTATGGCAGTTGCCAACAAACCGGGCGGAACCGCTTTTAATCCGTTATTGATTTACGGTGGCGTTGGTTTAGGAAAAACCCACTTGGCACACGCTATTGGTGTGGAAATTAAAGACAAACATCCGGAAAAAACCGTATTATATATTTCGGCAGAAGTTTTTACGCAGCAATATGTTGATTCTGTTAGAAAACAAACCCGTAACGATTTTATTTATTTCTATCAGTTGATCGATGTATTAATTGTTGATGATATTCAATTTTTATCAGGAAAATCGGGTACGCAGGATGTATTTTTCCATATTTTCAACTATCTGCACCAGAACGGAAAACAGGTAATTCTAACTTCCGATAAAGCTCCGGTTGATATGCAGGATATCGAACAACGTTTGTTATCTCGTTTTAAATGGGGACTTTCGGCTGAAATCATGCACCCTGATTTTGAAACCCGAGTAAATATCGTAAAAAACATTTTGTACCGCGATGGTGTTGAAATGTCTAACGATGTTATTGAATACGTTGCAAAACACGTAAAAACGAATGTTCGGGAATTGGAAGGTGCTATTATTTCCCTAATTGCGCAATCGTCTTTCAACAAAAAAGAAATTACGGTTGATTTAGCTAAAAACGTTATTGAGAAATTCGTAAAGAATATCCGCAAAGACATTTCTATAGATTACATTCAAAAAATAGTTTCCGATTATTTTGAGTTGGATATTGAAACGCTTTGTTCAAAATCGCGTAAAAGAAATATTGTGCAAGCCCGCCAATTAGCTATGTTTTTTGCAAAGAAATACACCAAATCGTCGTTAGCAAATATTGGTTCGCAAATTGGCGATCGCGATCACGCTACGGTTTTACACGCTTGCAAAACGGTTGACAATTTATTAGAAACCGACAAGGAGTTTAAAGCGCATTTCGAAGATATTAATAAAAAACTATCTATGTAATGGCAAAAATATTAATGGTTTGTTTGGGTAACATTTGCAGATCGCCGTTGGCAGAAGGCATTTTAAAATCTAAATTAAAATCTGAAGTGTTTTTTGTAGATTCTGCCGGAACCGGTGCTTGGCACGCTGGCGAATTACCTGATAAAAGATCTATTGCAGTTGCAAAAAAATATGGCATCGATTTAACAACACAACGTGCAAGACAGTTTTGTTTAGACGATTTTTCTGCTTTTGACTATATTTATGTTATGGATAAAAGCAATTACGAAAATGTTTGCAGACTGGCACCAAACGATGAAGCAAAGAAAAAAGTAAAGCTAATTTTAAACGAGTATCATCCTGATAAAAACATGGAAGTTCCCGATCCTTACTACGGTGGCGACAATGGTTTTGACGATGTTTACAATATGTTGAACGAAGCTTGCGAAAAGATAAAGATAAAATTAGAAAACGCTTAAAGGCGTTTTTTTATATTTACAGAATATGACAACATTAGGCACCTTATATTTAATTCCGGTAATGTTAGGAGATGATACTCCTGCAACAGATGTTTTACCTGCAAGTGTAATGCGCACGGTTTCGCTAATTAACGATTATGTAGTGGAAAACAGCAAAGTTGCCCGCAAGTTTATTAAAGCAATTGATCCGGAAAAAGTTCAGGCTACTTTAAATTTGTTCGAATTGAATAAACATACCGATGCTAAAGAATTAAAAACATTTATTCAACCTTTGTTGGAAGGAAAAAACATGGGTTTAATGAGTGATGCTGGTTGCCCCGGAGTTGCAGATCCTGGTGCAGTGATTGTTGCAATGGCGCACGAAAAAGGCATTAAAGTAGTTCCGCTTACAGGTCCGTCGTCAATATTACTTTCGTTGATGGGATCAGGCATGAACGGACAATCGTTTACTTTTAACGGATATCTTCCAATTGATAAATCAGAAAAAAAGACGATGTTGAAAGATTTGGAAAAATGGTCTTTTGAACGCAATCAATCGCAAATTTTTATCGAAACACCTTACAGAAATAATCAGCTGATAGAAGAAATGGTTCAGGTTTTAAATCCAAACACGTTGTTGTGCGTTGCCTGCGATTTAACATTACCAACCGAAATTATACTGACAAAACCTATAAGTTTCTGGAAAAAACATAAAATAGATTTACACAAACGTCCGTGTATCTTTATTATTCACAAAAAATAATTAATTATCCATTATCTTTAAGATATCGAATGTCATGCTGAACTTGTTTCAGCATCTCATAACCTAAATTATCCAATTTGATTCCGTGTCAAGCACGGAATGACGAACTGCGATTTATGAATAAATTAATGTTTGAAATCAAAATTATTGATTATCACTTTTATTTATTCCATATAAAAACCCTAATCGCATTCGGATCAGCATCTTCTTAACAAAATTCCAGAAAAACGTATGTTGTAAAAATATCGTACCAATAATAATCAACAAAACTTTGTAAACAGGCAAAATTAAAATTAACGACAATGGCCAGTAGATCAACGGATGCATACTTTCTTTTGTGATACCGATCAATTCTAAAACCGGACGCGTAATATACGCCGATGTACTGCCTGTGATAGCAAATACCACTAAAATTACGATAAACTGAAAATTAGATGTAATTCCCCACTTTTGTTTTAACGAAGTCATAATTCATTTTTTGTCGATGCAAATTTACAAATAATTTAGTCTAATCGTAAATTATTAACTTGCTGAAAATACAATAAATAGTGATAAAGCATGTAATTTACTTCGTATCCGTAATGAGTTTGCGAATTATAATCGATACTGTATTCAATAACACTGTTCATTCTGCCTGCCCTCGCATTCCATTCCTGAACCCATCTGCGGTTTTTATTTTCTAAAAAAGTAATAGAATAATGATCTTTCGGTTTTCTGTTTGTACTAAACCATCGCTCAAAACCATTATCCATAATAATTACTTCATATTCCAAATCGGGGTTTGACAGCGTTACTTTTCCGTTTTCAATCTTCGTCGTTCCTTTATCAACAGCATCGGTTTTAGGCTGTGCAACACAACTCATAAAACTCAACCCCATAATTCCTAAAAATAGATTCATCGTTTTCATTTTTTTATTCTTTAAGATAAATGTACATTTGTTATCTAACAAAAATCATACAAAAATGGTTACTACAGATCAAATAAAGGGTCTTATTGATCGCCTTGGTGCGTTAAGGAGGTATCTTTGACATCGATCAGAAATTAATTGAAATACAAAACGAGGAAGAAAAAACGTTTGCTCCCGATTTTTGGACCAACGCCAAAGAAGCCGAAATTTTGGTTCGAAACATTCGATCTAAAAAGAAATGGGTAGAAGGTTACCAAAGTGCGCAAAGCAATGCCGAGGAACTACAGGTTTTAATGGAGTTTTTTGCTGAAGGAGACGCAACTGAAGAAGAAGTTCAGAACCAATATGACGCAACAGTAGAAATTGTTGAAGATTTAGAGTTTAGAAACATGCTTTCGGACGAAGGCGACAGTTTAAGCGCAGTTGTACAAATTACAGCGGGTGCCGGCGGAACAGAAAGTTGCGATTGGGCTGCCATGTTAATGCGTATGTATTTAATGTGGGGCGAAAAAAGCGGCTACAAGATTAAGGAATTGAACTTTCAGGCAGGAGATGTTGCCGGAATTAAAACGGTTACTTTAGAGTTTGAAGGTGAATTTTCATTCGGATATTTAAAAGGCGAAAACGGCGTACACCGTTTGGTCCGAATTTCTCCGTTTGACAGTAATGCGAAGCGTCATACCTCATTTGCATCGGTATATGTGTATCCGTTGGCAGATGATACCATTGAGATTGAAATAAATCCGTCTGATATTTCGTGGGAAACCATGCGATCATCTGGTGCAGGCGGGCAAAACGTAAATAAGGTTGAAACAGCCGTGCGTTTACGCCACCACCCTACCGGAATTATTATTGAAAACTCCGAAACACGTTCACAGCTCGACAATAAAACCAAAGCCATGCAGTTGCTAAAATCGCAGTTGTACGAAATTGAGTTAAAGAAACGTCAGGCAAAACGCGACGAAATTGAAGCCAACAAAATGAAAATTGAATGGGGATCGCAAATAAGAAATTATGTTATGCATCCTTATAAATTAGTAAAAGACGTTCGCACACAATTTGAAACCAGCGATGTTGATAGTGTAATGAACGGTGCAATTGATCCGTTTCTTAAGGCTTACTTAATGATGATGGGCCAGAAAGAAGAAAATTAAACCATAAAAAACTCCTAAATTACTTTAGGAGTTTTTTTATGGAATATTTACAAATTGAGGTGAAATATATTCATATTTAATTGATTGCGACAGTACTTTTGCCATTTCTATTATTGATTTTTTAGCTGTTTCATCAACTAAGTAATAAACAAGTTCTTGATTATCATTCATTTTCATAGGATCACTTTCACTTAAAGTATATCCATACTTATCTGCCTGACTTTGTAAATTAGACAATTCTGAATCATTTTCAACCTTAACTTCAATAATGTTTAATTCCTTCATAATTGAATATTTATTTGATCCTTCGATTACTTTTCGAACATTATGCACTTCAGTAATATTTTGGATTTGACTGATGTATTCATTTAACTTTTCGCAAGATAAATTACCTTCTTTAAAATATCCAAAAACAACTTTAGTAGGATACGTTGAAAATATATCTGGATAAATAGCCGTAATTTTCCCTTCTGAATTAAGCGGTAAATCAAATAGAAAAAGCTCCTTTAGTCTATTGCTTATAACCTCATCTAAAATCCGATAATTAAATTCTATAGCTATTACGTTATTTTTTACATTCCTGACTAACTGTTGATCTTTTTGATAAAAAGAAACCACTTGTTCGTTACAAGGATTAGCTATGTTATCATCTGACGAACAAGATAATATAAAAATAATCGCGAAAATTGATAGTATTTTTTTCATACTTAAAATTTTAAATCAAACCATCCGTCACGAACAGTATATATTTTTTCCTTATCACCAACGCAATCGTAACTAAACGTAGCAGCTATAATTCTGTTTGTATAATCAAGTTTTTCAATTTTAATAGTTCCTCCTATTTCATTATTAGTACCACAATTTACATATTGTATATTAGGTCCGTAAAATTCATTAAACGCACGAACACTTGAATTTAGCGACCCTTTAATTTGATACGTTTTTCCTTCTTCTAACAATGTATTTGCCGAAATGGTTAACGTAGAATAAAATTCATTTTTACCTAATTTAATGTGAATCCACGTACTAGTAATGCTAAATCCACATTCAATTTCTTTAGCTTCATCAGAATCAAATGAAGACATTCTTTTTCCATTGAATGTATATTCTACAGAATTACTGCCATTCATGGTTAAAGGTAATCGTTTTTGATCATCATCTGAAGAACAAGAAACAAAAGCGAAGAATGTAATAAGTACTATTATTTTTTTCATAAGTTTAATTTTGTAAAATATAAAAACTCCTAAATTTCTTTAGGAGTTTTTAGTTTTATTGAGCCTCTAGAGGGACTCGAACCCACGACCTGCTGATTACAAATCAGCTGCTCTAGCCAGCTGAGCTACAGAGGCAAAATAATGTTGTTGTAAATTCAGTAAAAAATCAAATTGAAAATTTTGAGCCTCTAGAGGGACTCGAACCCACGACCTGCTGATTACAAATCAGCTGCTCTAGCCAGCTGAGCTACAGAGGCAATTATTATTTTCAATTTGATTAAGAACTTGAGCCTCTGGAGGGACTCGAACCCACGACCTGCTGATTACAAATCAGCTGCTCTAGCCAGCTGAGCTACAGAGGCGACTCATTTACGGTTGCAAATATACTGCTGTTTTTTAATTCTGCAAGGGCTTCCGTAACTTTTTTGTCAGTTTTTTTTAACTATAAAGCGTTAATTTTTTCAACCAATTGATTAGCAGTTCCTTCTAAATCTGAATAAATTGCTTTGAAGTGTGCTTTTTTATTTTCTGCCTTTTTATCGTTTACACGCTCAATTAAAGTATCAAATTTATTAATTGCTTCATCTATAATTGCTTGCGATTCATCTGTTGGTTTTCCTGCTGTAGAAAGCTCCCAAATGTAAACTGCTTCAATAATATCACCCAATACAAAATTGATATCTTTTTTTAAAGTTCTAACGTTTGCCATAATTCAATAATTATAATTTATTAATAAATACTTCTAATAAGGTTGCATTGCCTTGTAAGGCAAAATTGTTTAATTGTGCCGGTACTAAAACGGTATCGCCTTGTTTTATTTCAAAACGTTCACCATTGGTTACTAATACCGCATTTCCTTCTGTGCAAATATACACCAAAAAACAATTGTTGTTTTTAGTTATTTCATAAGAAGACGTTAAAGACACAATGTTGGTTGTAAAGAACGGACAATCGATCAGTTTTACCGATTCATCGTCAATTTTCACGTATTCTATTTTTGGATCTTTTTTGTTGTAATCAATAGCTTCTAAAGCTAAATCTACATGAAGTTCGCGTTCGTTTCCTTGATCGTCTACCCTATCCCAATCATAAACTCGATACGTAATATCTGATGTTTGTTGGATTTCTGCCAATAAAATTCCGCCACCAATGGCATGAATAGTTCCGGTTTCAATAAAAAACACGTCGCCTTTTTTAACGTAATATTCCTGTAAAACGCTTGGAAGTGTTTTATTTTTAAGGTGATCTAAATATTCTTCGGAAGAGCTGTCTTCTTTAAATCCTAAAATAATTCGAGCATTTTCATCGGCCTGCATAACATACCACATTTCGGTTTTTCCGAAAGAATTATGTCGTTTTTTTGCCAATTCATCGTTAGGATGCAGTTGAATAGACAAATCTGTTTTTGCATCTAAAAACTTAAACAATAAAGGAAACTGCTTACCATATTTTTGATAAACTTTTGTTCCTAATATTTCGTTTGGATACAAATCAATCAATTCTGCTAACGATTTTTCTTTATAAATACCGTTGGTTACAATATTTACATCGGTATCAATCATAGAAATTTCCCAGCTTTCGCCAATATTATCGTGAGAAAGTTCTTTTCCCAAAGACTGCAGTTTGTTACCGCCCCAGATTCGTTCTTTTAAAATAGGCTGAAATTGGATCGGGTAACTTTTGAAAGCGGTTGAATTTGACTGATTATTTATATGTTGTTTAATTGAATTCAATTTTAAATGCGTTCGATTAAATTAAGTTTGCAATGTACAAATTTTATTAAAATATTTTTTCTAAAAATATCATAAACCACAATACTTAACGAAATTTCGAGGGGTTTCGTACAAGGTTATTTCCAAATCTAACTTTAAAGGAAGGCGTTTTCGCAATTTATGCCAGATAACGTATGCAATATGTTCTGCCGTTGGATTCAATTCTTGGAATTCAGACACATCTAAATTCAGGTTTTTATGATCGAAAGGAACTTCTACTTCTTCGTAAATAATATCGCTTAAATCTTTAATATCAATCACATAACCTGTTTCTGGATTTACCGTTCCGGTAACTTCTACAATTAATTCGTAGTTGTGTCCGTGAAAATTAGGATTGTTGCATTTACCAAAAACCTTCTGGTTTTTTTCATCAGACCAATCTTTGCGGTATAAACGGTGCGCCGCGTTAAAATGCGCTTTTCTACAAACAGTAACTCTCATAAATTAAACTTTCTGTGCTTCAATATGATGATAAAACTTATCGAAAATAATTTTAAACCATTCGGTATAAACTTCCGGATGCTGCAGCATGTCTTGTTTTACAGCTTCAATGCTCATCCATTTCCAGCCTTCAACTTCTTCTTTATTGATAGAAGGATCTTCGTTAAAATAACCTACCATTACATGATCAAATTCATGTTCGGTTAAACCGTTATCAAACGGAGCCTTGTAAATAAACGAAAACAATTCTTTTAATTCAACCGAAAAACCCATTTCTTCAAACAAACGTCGTTTACCTGCATTGATATTACTTTCACCGTTACGCTGATGACTGCAACACGTATTAGTCCACAACAAAGGCGAATGATATTTACCCGCAGCGCGCTGTTGCAACATGATTTCGTTTTTATCGTTTAAAATAAAAACAGAAAAAGCCCGGTGTAACAAAGCTTCTTCATGTGCCTGTAACTTGGGCATTAAGCCAATTGGCTCGTCTTTTTCGTTAACTAAAATTACTTGTTCTTCGGTTATCATAGTTTATTAAAGCAAATATCAAATTTACCACAATTAATACAAATAAAAAACACCCTTCTTTCAAAGGGTGCTTTTTGTTGATTTTTCTGTTATTTTACAATAATTCTGTTTGTTGTTATTTCACCGTTATAGGTTGATACTATTAAATAAACTCCGGCTGTTGAAAATTTGGTTTCAAACACATGACTATTGATGTTGTTCATTTCTTGTTTGTTGATTAATCGACCATCAACTGTAAAAACATGAATGTTTAAATTAGTCGGTTTTCCAAAATTGTAAGCTACATTAACCGTTTCGTTGATGTTTGCAGGGTTTGGATACGCATTCACTTTTGAATTTGATACGATTTCAGGTTTTGAATTTTCTTTTGCTTTGGTTGTATATCCTACAGAAAAAGTATCAAATCCGTTTCCATCGGCATCAAACATAACATTTTCAAAAACCAATTGGTTCCCTTCTACTTTTCCTTGAACTTTTAAAACGTTACTGTTTGCAAAAGAAGTTTCGTTTTGATTGATCAATAACTCATACGTTCCGGTTGATTTTAATGATCCTAAATTAAAACGCAACGTAGTTAAATTAGATGCTGTATTTGTTTGAACCAACCAAGACGAATCTAAAATTTCGTAATCGTTTGATTTTACAAATGATGTATTTTCATTGTTTGTTCCAATAAACAAATATTCGTTGTTGTTAAAACCGTTCGTACTAATTTCGATACGTTTATCAACCGAATTAACTGTTTCTTTTTTGTTTAAACCAAAATAATCGCTTTTACCAACACCTGTAATGTTTGTATTATACTGTGCGTTTAAATTGTTGTTCCAAATCTGTTTTCCGTTCGCATCTACATAATTTGCAGGATTTATTAACGAAATTCCGTATTTTACTGATAAGTACGTTTGAATCTGCTGATGATCTAATTCTGTGAATTTATCATTAACGTAAATTACTTCGTACACATCTGTTAAATCATTTTGCGCGTCAGAAACAGTCACATAATTTTTATCTCCGGTTGCCCCAGGATATTCAAAACCATATTTTACAATTGCTCCGGTTTTTCTTTTTTGATCGACCGTAGCGGCGTCATGGTAATTAATATTATGAGTAGTTACCGAATGTACTGCACACGTAAATGTAAAATTCAACAAATCTTTTTCAACAGCATCTTCAGACTTGAAAACCATGTAAAAGTTTGAACTTCCTGCGCCAATATTTGTTGTTAATGATTGATTTGTACCCTGACTCAACGAGGCATTTTTATTAAATACCTGTTTAGTATTTTGCGTTTTACTTGGTTTTGCCCAAAATGTTGCTCTGTTTTCAAAGGTTTGAGCAAATGTTGTCACAGATGTAAATAAAACTGCTGCTAAAAGTATTTTTCTTTTCATAATGTTTTGTATTTTAATCGAATATACAAATTAAATTGAAATGAAAATAAAAAAAACTCATAGAAAATATGAGTTTATCTTAAAATTATTTTTTTTATTACTTCCTTACCTAAATCTTCATTTATCATGGTAATGATTTTATCTAAACCGTAGCTTAATTCTTCTCGCAATACATTGGATGATAACGCAACAAACAGTGTGTCTTTTCTTAATTCTACCTGCTGTGTGTAAGCTGCAATTCCGGGACCTAAAAGTTTTATCCAGGCTTCGCGAACATTTAATTTATCGATACCTTTTTCCAAATTATAGCCCGTGATCATTTTACCCAAAACATCTTGAATAGACGATTCTTCGTGCGATCTTTTATAAGGATTAAATTTTTTATTATTCATTTACTACAATCGGCGTAAACCTTTTATATGTGTATTTTATATCGTTTTGGTTAATAATTACCAATTCGTCTTTTGTGATTTTATCAACTTTTTCTATCCATTTGGCGTAATCTGTAGAATATTTCAGATACGTTGCATTGGCAGAATCTAAAACCGTGAATTGTTCTTTTATACCGTTTGTTTGATTTTTCCCATCAAATTGCGGTACAACTTTAGTTCGAGTTCCCTTTAAGTCTTTCAATTCAAAAAAATCTACGTTGTTGTTCGATTGAAATTCTTTGGTATCGCCATCTGCCGTTTTCACTTCGTTGATTTCCCAGTAACCGTTTAAATTCTTCAATTCTTCGGCAGAAATTGGTTTGGAACAAGAAACTGCTAACAAACTAAAAGCAAATAAGCCTAAAATGTTTTTCATTATTTAAAGAATGAATCTACGAATTCGTATTTATTAAAAACCTGTAAATCTTCGATCCCTTCTCCTACTCCAATATATTTTACCGGAATTTGAAACTGATCTGAAATACCAATTACCACGCCGCCTTTTGCCGTACCATCTAACTTTGTTACTGCTAACGATGAAACTTCGGTTGCTGCAGTGAATTGTTTTGCCTGCTCAAATGCGTTTTGACCGGTAGATCCGTCTAAAACCAACATCACATCGTGCGGTGCATCGCCAATAACCTTCTGCATTACGCGTTTTACCTTGGTTAGTTCGTTCATTAAATTTACCTTGTTGTGCAAACGCCCAGCGGTATCAATAATAACTACATCGGCATTTTGTGCAACCGCAGATTCTAATGTATCAAACGCAACTGAAGCCGGATCTGATCCCATTTGCTGTTTCACGATTGGCACCTGAACGCGATCTGCCCAAATTTGCAACTGATCGATAGCTGCTGCACGAAACGTATCTGCTGCACCTAAAACCACGTTATGACCCGCTTTTTTGAATTGATACGCCAGTTTACCAATAGTTGTTGTTTTACCAACACCATTTACACCGACAACCATGATTACGTAAGGTTTTTTGTCTTTAGGAACATCGAATTCTGTAGCTTCGCCCGATTTTGTTTCAGAAAGTAATCCTGAAATTTCTTCGCGCAAAATTTTGTTCAGTTCGTCGGTTCCCAAGTATTTATCTTCGGCTACACGTTTTTCAATACGGTTGATAATCTTCAAAGTGGTATTTACACCTACGTCAGAGGTAATTAGGATATCTTCCAGATTATCTAAAACATCGTCATCTACTTTTGATTTTCCGGCAACTGCTTTAGACAGTTTATCAAAAAAAGATTCTTTTGACTTTTCAAGCCCTTTATCAAGTGTTTCTTTCTTTTCTGATGAAAATAAACGCTTAAAAAAACTCATATCTACAATTTTTAAGTAACAAATATACTGATATTAATTTTAGAATTTCTGATAAAAATCATTCCCTCTAAAATAAAAAAAGCTACCTAATAATTTAGATAGCTTTATGTGTATTTGGTGGATGACTATTTTTTTGCTAAAAATTCATCTACTAATTCAGGAGCCATAACTGACTCAACGAATGTGTAAGCACCTGTTTTTGGAGACTTAACCATTTTAATTGCTTTGGTTAATTTTTTTGAACTCCCCTGTAATGTTGCTACGGTTTTCTTTGCCATGACTAACTAAATTATTTAATTTCTTTATGAACTGTTACTTTCTTTAAGATAGGATTGAATTTTTTGATTTCCATTCTATCTGGAGTATTTTTCTTGTTTTTTGTAGTAATATAACGTGATGTACCTGGTAATCCAGTTGCTTTATGCTCAGTACATTCTAAAATTACTTGAATTCTATTTCCTTTTGCTTTCTTTGCCATTGTGATGAAATTTTAATGGTGAACTGAATTACTTTAATAATCCGTTTGCTTTAGCTTCTTTCAAAACTGCTGCAATACCTTTTTTGTTAATTGTTTTTAATGCAGATGTAGATACTTTTAAAGTTACCCATCTGTCTTCTTCAACTATGTAGAAACGTTTCTTTACTAAATTCACAGAAAACTTTCTCTTAGTTTTGTTCATAGCGTGAGACACGTTGTTTCCAACCATGGCTCTTTTACCTGTAATTTGACAAACTCTTGACATTATTTCTTACTTTTAAAATCAGTGTGCAAAATAACAAATTAAAATTTATTAAAACAAATGTTATTGGTTATTTTTTAAATATTTATACAGAATTAACCATGTTTTTTCTACCGCTGCCTGTATTACCTTATTTCTTGGCTGACCAAAATTAAAAGTGAACGACTTTACTTTATCGTTAAAAGCAAATGCCATACAAACAGTTCCTACTTCTGCATCGCCATCGCCTTTTAACGGACCTGCATTTCCAGTAGTTGAAATTGCTAAATCAGCCTGATAAATTCTTTTTGCTCCAAGAGCCATTTCGCGTGCAACCTCTTCGCTTACCACACTAAATGTATCAATTATTTGTTGCTGAACACCTAAAATATTTACTTTAGATTCAGTTGCGTATGTTACGGCACTTCCTTTAAAATATCCAGAAGCACCTTCTATCGATGTTAATTTTTGTGCGATACTTCCACCCGTACAACTTTCGGCAGTCGCAATTGTTAAGCCACTTTGTTTCAAAAGCAGAACAACTTCATTAAACAACGAATCGGCATTTGTTATTCCGATAAAAAACTCGGGAATCAGCAATTGTAATTCAGCAATTTTATTCATGATCTCGGTTTCAATTTCATCAACAGAACTTCCGGTTTTACTTAATCGTAAACGCACCAAGCCAAATTGAGGTAAATATGCCAAATGGATGTTTAAAAGCTGTAAACTATCTTCCCACTGCTCTATTTTTTCTGCTAATAAACTTTCGCCGATTCCAACAGTTAAAACAGTTTTGTGAACAATTGCTTCTAACTTAAACTGTTCTTTTATATAAGGAAGTAATTTTTCGGTAACCAGATATTTCATTTCGTAAGGCACACCCGGTAACGACACAAAAGTTGTTTGCTCTTTTACCATTAACATTCCCGGAGCCGTACCAACTTCGTTAAACAAAACGGTACATTTAGACGGAACGTAAGCCTGCTGACGGTTCATTTCGGTAATTGGTCGGTTGTAATAACCTTCGATCAGCTTTTTTACGTGAAGATAAACCTCATCGTTAAAAATCAATTCATCATTAAAATAATGTGCCAACGTTTTTTTGGTAACATCGTCTTTCGTAGGCCCCAAACCGCCGGTAAGAACAACCAGATCAACCTGATTTTGATACCGATTTATTGTATTGGTAATAGCTTCAATGGTATCAGAAATTGCTACTTTTTCTACAACTGAACAACCAATTGCCTCTAATTCCTGACCTATAAAAACACTGTTGGTATCGATCACCTGACCAATTAACAGCTCATCGCCTATTGTTACAATTACCGATTTCATTATAAAACTTTAAAGCCAAACATTTTTTTATCTTCCAAAAAACCTTCCAAAACATCGCCGCTGTTCACTTTTGATACGCCACTTGGTGTTCCTGTAAAAATAATATCGCCTATTTTCAATGTAAAAAACTGCGATATGTACGAAATTAATTCATCGATCTGCCACAACATATCCTGGGTGTTTCCGTTTTGAACAACCTCATCGTTTTTCATTAATTGAAAAGATATATTCTGAACATTATCAAGCTGATCTTTATCAACAAATTCCCCAATAACCGTTGCTCCATCGAACCCTTTGGCAATTTCCCAAGGCAAACCTTTTTCTTTTAATTTAGATTGAACATCACGTGCGGTAAAATCAACGCCCAACCCAATTTGATTGTAATATTTATGTGCAAATTTTGGACTGATACTTTTACCAACCTTGCATATTTTAACCAAAACTTCTACTTCGTGATGTACATCGTTTGAAAAATCGGGAATTACAAAAGGAAACGTTTTTAGCAAAACCGATGTATCAGGCTTCATAAAAAGTACCGGCTCTGTCGGTTTTTGGTTAGAAAGTTCATTGATATGATCAATATAATTTCTGCCTACGCAAATAATTTTCATTTACTTTTTGAAGTTTTATTATTTATTTTTTGATGGATTTTGTCTTGTATCGAAAATTCTAACCACATAAATTGCTTTTTTACCTTTTCGATACGAAATTTTATAATGACTTGTTACAAGCTTTCTATATTCATATTTTAAGTGTATAAATTCTTCATCTATAACACCAATTTCGGTAAAGTCAATAGTAGGATTTTCTAATATCTCTAACTCTTTAAAAATATCATCGATAATTTCTTTTGATTTAGAAATACTATAAAGGTTATCATTAAACACTCTAATCTTTTGTAAATCTTTTAAAGACCGAGACGTTAATTCAACTCTTTTTACGGATTCCATTTTTTCATTATTTCTTTAGCTTCTTCTAAAGAATACGTTTGTCCGTTTTTAATATCCTTCTCACCTTCTTCAATCATTTTATCTTTATTTTTTTGCAACATATATGCTTTTGCCATTTCGTAAAACATTTTTACGAATTTGTCATCGGCATTATCAATATAATTATGCAGTTCTTTTTTTAATTCAATAGTACTCATAATTTTCTTTTTTATTTATAAAGATACAACTTTGCTTTAATTAAAACTTATTGGTTAGTTTGCGCAACTTTATTCCTGTCAGTACTTTTTTGGTGTACAATGGAAAATCAGCGTTTTGAATCCAGCCAAAATATCCTGGTTCGCGATCTAAAACATCATCAACCAAAGCACCTTTATGCTTACCGAATGTAAAAATTTCTTCTCCGTTATCATTCAAGGCGATAAATCCTGCAAAATCGACCGATTTTTTACGAGTAGTGAATACCGAAAGTGCTTTCATATCGTTCTCTAAATCTTCGTAACGATCTAACTGCGCCTTTAAAATTTCATATGTAGCTTCGGTATCGGCTGCTGCAGAGTGTGCATTTTCAAGCGACTGATTACAATAAAACTTTAAAGCTGCACTTAATGTACGTTCTTCCTTTTTATGAAAGATCGTTTGCACATCAACAGAAACTCGGTTTTTCATATCAAAATCAACTTCTGCACGCAATAATTCTTCTGCCAATAAAGGAATATCAAATCTATCTGAATTGTATCCGGCCAAATCGGCATCTTTAATCATGTTGTAAACCTGACCTGCCAATTCTTTAAAAGTTGGCTCGTTTGCTACTTTTTCATTGGTAATTCCGTGAACAGCCGTTGCATGCGCAGGAATTGAAACAGTAGGGTTTACCAGCCACGTTTTACTTTCTTTGTTTCCGTTCGGAAAAATTTTTAATATCGATATTTCTACAATTCTGTCTTTTGCTACATCAATTCCTGTTGTTTCTAAATCGAAAAAACAAATAGGACGGTTTAATTTTAATTCCATATTTTTTGTTTAAGGTTTAATGTTTCAAGTTAAAATCAATCTTAAAACACTTACTTTTATTATTTAATTTCTATAACCAAAAATCTGTTCGGCACATTTAATGGCACATTTTTCTCCATCAATCGCTGCAGAAATAATTCCGCCCGCATAACCTGCGCCTTCGCCACAAGGATACAGTCCTTTTATTTGCAAATGCTCCAACGTATCGTCGCTTCTTGGGATACGAACCGGCGATGATGTTCTACTTTCAGGTGCATGTAAAATAGCATCATTTGTAAAATAACCTTTCATGCTTTTACCGAATTCATGAAAACCCTGACGCATAATTCCTGTTAGAAACTTTGGAAAGACATCGCCCAATTCTGAAGAAACAACTCCGGGAACATAGGATGTTTTAGGTAACGATTCGGAAATTTTTTTATTTGTAAAATCGACCATTCGCTGTGCCGGAACCTCTTGCGTTTTACCTGCAACTTTCCACGCGGTGTTTTCAATTTCCTTCTGAAAATACATTCCAGCCAACGCACCGTGTTTTTCGTACGGTTTAAAATCTTCTAGCTTTAACTCTACTACAATTCCCGAATTTGCCGTGATTTGATCGCGCTTTGAAGGCGACCAACCATTGGTAACAACTTCTTCAACATCGGTAGCACAAGGCGCAATAACTCCACCCGGACACATACAGAATGAATACATTCCGCGACCATTTACCTGTTTTACGATAGAATACGGAGCTGGCGGAAGAAAATCGCCACGGAAATCGCATGAATACTGAATACTATCTATTAAAGACTGTGGATGTTCTGCACGAACGCCCAATGCAAAAGGCTTTGCTTCTATAAAAATATTTTTTCTATCTAATAATTCAAAAATATCGCGAGCCGAATGTCCGGTTGCCAAAATAATCTGATTTGCCGCAATGGTTTCGCCTGTGTGCAAAACCGCACCTTTTATTTCGTTGCTTTTAACATCAAAATCAACTACGCGTTTATCAAATAAAACTTCGCCACCAAATTCGGTAATTTTATGACGCATATCTTCCATAATTTTCGGCAGTTTGTTGGTACCGATATGCGGATGAGCTTCAACCAAAATATCTTGCGATGCACCAAAAGCAACTAAAAGTTCCAAAATACGGTTTACATCGCCCCGTTTTTTCGATCGTGTGTATAACTTTCCGTCGGAATAAGTTCCAGCACCACCTTCGCCAAAACAGTAATTAGAATCGGGATTTACAATATGATCTACATTAATTGCCTTTAAATCTCTACGGCGACCGCGAACATCTTTTCCACGCTCCACAACAATAGGTTTCACGCCTAATTCTATCAATTGCAATGCTGCGAAATATCCTGCAGGTCCTGCCCCAACTACAATTGCTACCGGTGCATCTTTCACATTTTTATAATCTGGAAACGACACCGATCTGTGCTGTACGTCTTCGCCCTGAAAGAAAACCTGTACTTTAAGGTTAATTTTCACCTGTTTTTGTCGGGCATCGATCGATCTTTTTAAAATGGTAACATGCTGAATTTCGTTAGTAGGCGTATGCGTTAATTTGGCAACGTAATCTACCAGCAAATGATTTGTAGCTGCAATTTCGGGAAGGACTTGTAATTGTATTTCTTGAGGCATTTTGTTATAAAGCAAATTTGAAACTACAAAAATACATTAATTATAGATTTGTTTAAAAGGATGTTTTAAATTTACTGAAATTTGACAAAATGGAACGACAGATAAAACTAATCTGGGATTTTAGAGGTCCCGATGCTTTAAAAACAGCCGAACATCAGGAAATTCATTTGAAAGAATTTATTGTTATTGAACAACTACCGATCTCGATTTCGGGTTTTCAGCAGATAAATGAGTTTCATTCGATTGCTTTTATTGTGGTAAACGACGAAATGATGCGAAAACTGCGCGATGTTTTAAAACCGCACCGTGGTGAGTTGTATTCTGATATTGCATAAAAAAACTCCTTAAATTTTTTAAGGAGTTTTTCTTTAGTTTGCTACTTCGCTTATAAACTTTATGCGCATTAAACGAAGTTCTTCTATATCGTAGTCGCCATCGAATTCTTTTAAAGCTGCTTTTATAGAATCGTTTTCGGCATCCATAAAATACTCTTTAATTTCTTCCTGCTGATCTTCATCCAGCACATCATCAACCCAATAATTAATATTCAGTTTAGTTCCCGAATAAACAATTTGCTCCATCTCTTTCAGCAATAAATCCATATTCATGCTTTTGGCTGCCGCAATATCTTCTAACGATAATTTACGATCCACACTTTGAATAATAAATAATTTTAAGGCAGAATTTGCTCCGGTTGACTTTACAACCAGATCATCTGGGCGAGTAATATCGTTTTCTTCAACGTATCTTGTGATTAAATCGATAAAATCTTTACCGTATTTTTTTGCCTTACCTTCACTTACACCGTGTACATTTGCCAGTTCGTCTAACTTAACAGGATATTTCAACGCCATATCTTCTAAAGACGGATCCTGAAAAACAACAAACGGCGGAACGTCCATTTTTTTAGCGACTTTTCGACGTAAATCTTTCAACATACTAACCAAAACTTCATCGGCAACATTAGATGCTTTTGCATTTGTAATGATGGTTTCGTCGTTGGTATTTTCGTAATTATGATCTTCGGTCATCATAAAAGAAGTAGGATTTTGCAGAAAATCTTTTCCTTCTTTTGTTATTTTCAATACACCGTAGCTTTCGATATCTTTTGATATTAAGTTTGATACCAAAACCTGACGGATCAATGCCATCCAGAATTTATCGTTAAACTCTTTTCCGGCACCAAAAACGCTCTGCGCATCGGTTTTGTACGATTTTATAACGGCATTTATTTTACCCAATAAGGTAAGTACAATTTCTTTTGACTTGTAAATTTGCTTGGTATCCTGAATGGTTTTCAACAAAAGTTCCACCTGATCTTTCGCTTCTTTTTTTGATTTCGGATTACGTGAATTGTCGTCCATGTCGGCTCCATCGCCATTCATTTCATCAAACTCTTCACCGAAATAATGTAGTAAAAATTTACGTCGCGAAACCGATGTTTCTGCGTAAGCAACCACTTCCTGTAACAAAGCAAAACCAATTTCCTGCTCCGCCAACGGCTTACCAGCCATGAATTTCTCCAGCTTTTCAATATCTTTATAAGAATAATAAGCCAAGCAATATCCTTCGCCACCATCGCGTCCAGCACGACCAGTCTCCTGATAATAGCTTTCCAAAGATTTTGGTATATCGTGATGAATCACAAAACGTACATCGGGCTTGTCAATTCCCATTCCAAATGCAATGGTAGCCACAACAACATCAACATCTTCCATTAAAAACATGTCTTGATGTTTTGCGCGTGTCTTAGCATCTAAACCTGCATGATATGCCACTGCCGAAACTCCGTTTACTTGTAAAACCTGCGTTATTTCTTCTACCTTTTTACGGCTTAAACAGTAAATAACCCCCGATTTCCCTTTAAACAGATTGATGAATTTGATAATATCCGATTCTACATTCTTGGTTTTCGGACGAATTTCGTAATATAAATTAGCTCGGTTAAACGAAGCTTTAAAAGTATTTGCGTTGGCAATTTCTAGGTTTTTAAGGATATCTTCCTGAACTTTTGGGGTTGCAGTTGCCGTTAAACCTATAATAGGGATATCGCCTAATTTTCTGATGATGTTTCGCAGGTTTCTGTATTCGGGTCTAAAATCGTGTCCCCATTCAGAAATACAATGCGCTTCATCAATCGCAATAAAAGACAAAGGCACAGAATTTAAAAATTCTACGTATTCATCTTTTGTTAAAGATTCTGGTGCAACGTACAGAAGTTTGGTAACACCTCTTTTGATATCTTCCTTAACCTGGGTTATTTCTGTTTTTGTCAATGACGAATTCAATACGTGTGCCACACCAATTTCGCTTGAAAGTGCACGAATGGCATCAACCTGATTTTTCATTAAAGCAATTAAAGGCGATACTACGATTGCGGTTCCTTCCAAAACTAATGCCGGCAACTGGTAACATAAAGATTTACCGCCACCTGTAGGCATAATTACAAAAGTGTTGTTACCATAAATAATACTGTTTACAACCTGCTCTTGCAATCCTTTGAACTGACTGAATCCGAAATATTTTTTTAATTCTTTATGTAAGTCAATTTCGATTGATTTCATGTTTTTAATAATGCTATTTTATCTAAATTTGCAATTATAAAGATATACAAATCTTTTAGTTTTAGCAAAATTTACATAACACGTTTGTATTTTGGATATTAATTTTAACATATTAGCAGCCGCTAAAAGCACTTTAAAAGCTGAAAGCGATGCTATTACAAAGGCTATTGATTTTTTAAACGATGATTTTTTAAGATCGGTACAAGCTATATTTAACACAAAAGGAAGGCTGGTTATTACCGGAATTGGCAAGAGTGCACATATTGGCCAGAAAATAGTTGCTACTTTAAACTCTACCGGAACGCCGTCTTTGTTTATGCACGCTGCCGAAGCCGTTCATGGCGACTTGGGTATGATTACGAAAGACGACGTTGTTTTATGTATATCGAAAAGTGGAAACAGTCCGGAAATTAAAGTATTGGCTCCGCTATTGAAACGCGACGGAAATATTTTAATTGGAATGACAGGAAATGAATCTTCTTTTTTAGGAAAAAACTCCGATTTTGTTATTAATGCCTATGTTGAAAAAGAAGCCGATCCTAACAATTTGGCTCCTACAACAAGCACAACCGTTCAATTAGCGTTAGGCGATGCTTTGGCTGTTGCGTTAATTGAAATGAGAAATTTTACTGCGAACGATTTTGCTAAATTTCATCCCGGTGGTGCTTTAGGCAAGAAACTGCTACTTAAAATTAAAGATATTTTAGACGGTAAAAACAAACCTGTTGTTACTGTAGAATCAACCATTCAGCAAGTTATTTTTGAAATATCGAACAAACGTTTAGGTGTTACTGCTGTTTTAGATGGATCAGAAATTAAAGGAATTATTACCGATGGCGATATAAGACGAATGTTAGAAAAAACAACCGATTTATCATCAATAACAGCGAAAGACATTATGACGGTGAATCCGAAATCAATCGAAATAAATGCAAAAGTAGAAGATGCTTTAAATATTATGGAATCGTTTGAAATTACACAATTGGTAGTTACAGACAATAATCTATATGCCGGAATCATTCACCTACACGACATTTTAAAGGAAGGAATTGTATCGTGAAAAATAAAAACACCAACAAAGAAATGTCGTTCTTAAACCATTTAGAAGAATTAAGATGGCTTTTAGTACGCAGTTGTATTGCAATTTTAATAACATCGGTAGTAGCTGTTTTTTTTAATGAATTTATTTTCGATGTAATTATTTTCGGTCCAAAACAAGGCGATTTCGTTACCTATCAGTTTTTTTGCGATGTTGCTACAAAATTTGATTTAGATAAATCGTTCTGTGATAATGAACTTCCTTTTGTAATTCAGAACCGAACAATGGACGGACAATTATCTGTAATGATTTGGACGTGTATTACAGCAGGTTTTATTATGGCATTCCCTGTTATTTTATGGGAATTTTGGAAATTTATACGTCCGGCATTATATCAAAACGAACGCAAATACGCTAAATTGTTCATATTTATATCGAGCATTTTATTCTTTTTAGGTGTCGTTTTCGGATATTTTGTATTGGTTCCATTATCAATCAATTTTTTAGCTAATTTTACCATAAGTAGTGTGGTTGAAAATCAAATAGATATCAATTCATATATCAGTTTGGTTAAAACAACCTCATTGGCAACCGGTTTGGTTTTTGAACTACCAATTATTATTTTCTTTTTAACCTATTTGGGATTGATTACCGATAGTTTTTTAAGAGAATACAGAAGATACGCTTACGTTTTGATCTTGATTGTGGCAGCAGTTGTAACACCGCCCGATGTAATCAGTCAGCTAATTGTATCATTTCCTTTGGTAATTCTGTACGAATGCAGTATTGTTGTTGCTAAAGTAATTACAAAGCGCAACGTACAAAAAGAGAAAAATGCAGCTTTAACAAACAAATAAGCCATGAAGTTAAGAGCAGAAAATTTAATTAAAACATATAAAGGTCGAAAAGTTGTAAAAGGTATTTCGGTTGAAGTAAACCAGGGAGAGATTGTTGGTTTGTTAGGTCCGAATGGTGCCGGAAAAACGACCTCTTTTTACATGATTGTTGGGTTGGTAAAACCTAATTCAGGAACTATTTTTCTAGATAATTTAAATATTACCAATTACCCTATGTACAAACGTGCACAAAACGGCATTGGATATTTAGCTCAAGAAGCATCGGTTTTTAGAAAGTTGAGTATTGAAGATAATATTCTATCAGTTCTGCAACTTACAACATTATCAAAAAAAGAACAAGAAGCCAAAATGGAATCTTTGATTGATGAGTTCAGTTTACAGCATATCCGCACCAACCGTGGAGATTTACTATCGGGCGGCGAACGCAGACGGACAGAAATCGCCCGTGCATTGGCAACTGATCCTAAATTTATTTTGTTAGATGAACCTTTTGCAGGGGTAGATCCTGTTGCCGTAGAAGACATTCAGCGTATTGTGGCACAGCTGAAAAACAAGAACATAGGTATTTTAATTACCGATCACAATGTTCAGGAAACCCTTGCCATTACCGACAAAACCTATCTGATGTTTGAAGGAGGAATACTTAAAGCAGGTATTCCGGAAGATTTAGCTGAAGATGAAATGGTTAGAAAAGTATACCTTGGACAAAATTTTGAATTACGAAAAAAGAAATTAGAATTTTAGCATTAAATTTCGATTTAAAACTAAAAAACAATACTTTTGCGAAGCTAAAAGAAAATCTTATTTAAAAATCGTTATGACTCTGTCAAAAAAAATACAGAAGAATTTTTCTCACTTGAAAACAATTCAATATCTGCCTCGATGGATTATTTTTTCTATTGATATCGCTATTGTTATTTTTTCTGCTGTTATAACTCACCTAATTTTAAAGGGAATTGGTATTGATTATCAACCAATTATTCAAGTTCCTTTTGTATTTGCCCTTTTCCTTGGTGCACATCTTTGTGCCTTTTGGTATTTTAAAACTTTTACCGGAATTGTAAGGCATACTACACTAAACGATGCCGCAAAACTATTTCTTGTTGAATTGTTGTGTTTTTTAGGTTTGTATATTACCAATACAGTTGTAGATTTAATCTATGATGGAAGGTTATTCTTAAACACGCAGTTATTAATTAGTATTGCAATAACTTACGGATTACTGCTTATTTTTAGATTACTTGTAAAGATATGTTTCGATTTCTTTTCAGAATATTCAAATGACAGCCAGCATTATACAAAGACAGTAATCTATGGAAGCGATGAACGCGCCATTGCTATTGCAAATGCCATTACAGCCGAAGTTCCAAGAAAATACAAGCTGCAAGGTTTTATAAATCCAACAGCTAAAAATTCGTATAACCGAATTTTAAATATTCCAATTATTGGAAAAACAAGAAAAGTTTCTGTTTTGGTAAGATCATTAGGTGCCAATAATTTAATTATTGCAGATGAAAATCTTACTAAAGACGAAAAGATAGAGATTATTGAAGACTGTTTGAATTATAACATAAAAGTTTATAATTTACCTCGTTTAACCGATATTAACGATCAGAAAAAGGTAGCTTCAAACATCCGTAAAATTAAGATCGAAGATCTTTTAGAACGTAAACCAATTGTAATTAACAACAATCAGATATCAGATCAAGTTAAAGACAAAGTTGTTTTGGTTTCGGGCGCAGCTGGATCAATCGGAAGTGAGATCGTTTGGCAGGTTGCAGCATTCAATCCAAAAAAGCTTATTTTATTAGATCAGGCAGAAACACCTTTGCACCATATTTCATTAGAAATATCTAAATGCAATACTAGTGCAGAAATCATCTGTATAATTGCCGATGTTCGAAATTACGATTCATTAGATCGCGTTTTCAATGATTACAACCCAGATATAGTTTATCATGCAGCTGCTTACAAACATGTCCCTTTAATGGAAATGAATCCGCAACAAGCAATTTTTACAAATGTTTTGGGTAGTAAATACATGGCCGATTTATCGTTAAAATACAAGGCTGAACGTTTTGTAATGGTATCAACAGATAAAGCCGTTAACCCAAGTAATGTTATGGGTGCCAGCAAACGTATTGCCGAAAAATACGTACAATCGCTGGCACAGAAACTTAAAAAAGAAAACAACAATACAACAAAATATATTACTACACGTTTTGGAAATGTATTAGGATCTAATGGATCTGTTGTGCCATTGTTTACAAAACAGATTGAAAATGGTGGACCAATAACTATTACACATCCTGATATTATCCGCTATTTCATGACGATCCCTGAAGCTTGTCAGTTGGTTTTAGAAGCTGGATCTATGGGTAACGGAGGTGAAATTTATATTTTTGACATGGGTAAACCTGTTAAAATTATTGACCTTGCCACAAAAATGATTAAATTAGCCGGTTTGGAACCGCAAAAAGATATTGAAATAAAAATTGTAGGCTTACGCCCGGGAGAAAAACTGTATGAAGAACTGTTAAATGACGGATCAACTACATTACCAACTCATCACGAAAAAATTATGATTGCGCAGGATATAAATGAAGATTACGATTTTATATCAACCCAAATAGAAGATTTAAAACATTTATCGGCAGCTTATTTAGTTCTAGATACTGTTGCAACGATGAAAAAGATTGTACCGGAATTTAAAAGTTTGAATTCCACTTTTGAAAAACTAGATTAAATATTTATGAAAAAAATAATTTTACCTATCTTAGTAGCTACCGTTCTGTTAACTTCGTGCGCATCAAGAGAAAAGATTGCTTATTATCAAAATATAGACAATACCGAAATCATAAACAAAAAGTTTGAAACTACCATTAAAACAGACGATTTGTTAATGATTCTTGTTTCGGCTCAAGATCCAATAGCAGTACAGCCTTTCAACCTTACAACCAATTTAAGCGTTGACCCTATGAATCAAGCAGGTGGTGGACAAATGCAACAGCAATTGTATTTGGTTGATGATAATGGTACGATTGACTTTCCCTCGTTAGGAAAAATCCAAGTAGGTAACAAAACAAAGGAACAGATTGTTCAAGACTTACAGACAAGAATATCAAAATACGTAAAAAACCCTATTGTAAATTTACGTATCATGAATTACAAGGTAACTGTTCAAGGCGAAGTAAAAATGCCTGGAACTCACCGCATAACATCAGAAAGAATTACTTTATTAGAAGCAATTTCATTATCGGGAGATCTTACCAATTATGGTAAACGCGATAATATCTTGGTTTTACGTGAGGAAAACGGAGAAGTAAAATCTCACCGTGTAGATTTAACCAAAGCAGATTTCATCAATTCTGATTTTTACTATTTAAAACAAAACGATGTTGTTTATGTAGAACCAAATAAAGTAGCGGTAAATTCATCTGCTGTTGGTCCAAACATATCTATCTACTTATCTGCGATATCTTTATTATTAACCACAGTAGCCATTATACTTACAAATTCTAACAAATAATGACAGAAGAAAAAGACAATGTTATAAACTTAAAAGAAGAATTATTTAAGTATTTAGCACACTGGCGCTGGTTTATTTTAAGTGTTTTTGTAACCCTTATTCTCGCATTTCTTTATCTGAAATTCACTCCAAAAAGTTACAGCGTTGCTACAAAAATTTTAATTAAAGACGAAAAAAGCAACGATTTAGCGAACCAGTTGAGTGCTTTTTCTGAAATGAGCATGCTGGGTAATTCCAAAAATAATATTGAAAATGAAGTTGAGATTTTAAAGTCAAGAACTTTAATATACAATACTTTAGACTCATTGAATTTAAACATTCAGTATTTAGATACTTCTGAAGTTATAGAAAAAGATCTTTATAAAAAAACACCAGTTCAGGTTTTATGGAACAACGACCATATCACTAAAACAGTATCTATTGAATTAACTGACATTGACGGGAGTTCTTTTAATGTTTCTGTTAACGGTACTAAAATAGGAAAAACTAGTTTCGGCAAAAATATTTCGACTGAATATGGAGCTTTTGTGGTTAATAAGACTGGAGCTTTAAACAAATTGTCACAAGTAAAAGTAAACATCTTCCCTAAATTACAGCATGCAGAAAGTTATAGAAATATATTAAGTGTTGCACCCGCAAGCAAAACATCAAGCGTTATCGATGTTTCTATTATCGATAAAACACCTGAAAAAGCAGCTGATTTTTTAAACACATTAGTTTACAATTACAATTTAGGTGGAATAAAAGACAAACGTTTTATTTCTGAAAATACTTCTGAATTTATCTCCGATCGTTTAACTTTGATTGCCACAGAATTAGGTGATGTTGAGTCGCAGGTTGAAGGCTATAAGAATACGAACAATTTATCGGATATTGAAACCGAAGTAAAACTGTATTTGGACAATTTATCTACTTTTGAAAAATCGGTTTTAGAAAACGAAACCAAGATAAATATTGTAAACAGTTTAATAACGCACATTAGCAGAGCAAAACAAGACGATTTGGTCCCTGGTGGTTTACTAACAGAAGACGCAGGTTCTGAAAGCATTATTCAAGAAATTAACCAATTAATTCTTGAAAAACAAAAAATGTCTGTTAGTGCTACTCCCGAAAACACCAACTACATACGTTTAGAGGATCAAATTCGTGCGCTAAAATCAAACTTATTGGCTAGTTTACGTAGAAATTTAAGTTCTCTTCAAATTGTAAAAACCGATTATAAACGTCAGGAAAACGAAATGCAGTCGAAGCTTTCTCAAGTTCCACGTCAGGAAAGAGAATTTAGAATCATTGACCGTCAGCAAAAAGTAAAAGAAGCTTTGTATCTGTTTTTACTTCAAAAACGTGAAGAAACCAATATTACATTGGCAGCAACAGATTTGAATGCAAAAGTTATTGACAAAGCCATTCCAACAGACAAACCTGTTGCACCAAAAACAATGATTATCTTGTTGGCAGCCTTGGTTTTAGGAGCGATTATTCCGTTTATAATCATCTACATAAAAAATCTTCTTGATACAAAAGTTAAGACCAGATTTGATATTACAGACAATTCAGACATTCCATTTTTGGGAGATGTTCCTACGTCAGACTCAAGCGGCGAATTAATGGAAATAGGAAGCAGATCAAGTGCAGCAGAAGCCATTCGTATTGTAAGAACCAATTTAGATTTTATATTGTCTGACAAAGCCGAAGAAGAATGCAAAGTGATCTTTTTAACTTCAACCATTTCGGGTGAAGGTAAAACGTTTGTATCGGCTAATTTAGCTGCAACATTTGCGCTTTCTGGTAAAAAAGTATTATTAATTGGTTTCGATTTACGTAATCCTAAATTATATGAGTATGTTAAAGTAAATCCGTTAGGAATTTCGAATTACATTACATCCAACAACAAATCATTAAACGATTATATTGTTTCTGTGGAAGGTTATGAAAGTTTTGACGTATTATCGTCTGGTTCTATTCCACCAAATCCAACAGAAATTTTAATGAACAAAAAGATAAAAGAAGTCTTTGACACTTTAAAAGCTCAATACGACTATATCATTGTCGATACCGCTCCGGTTAGTTTGGTTACTGATACCTTGTTAATCAGCAAGTATGCCGATGCTACTATTTATGTTGTTAGAGCAAATAAAATCGATAAAGATATGTTGAGAATACCTAACGAATTATATAAAGACAAAAAACTGAATAAACTTTCGTTGGTTTTAAATGATTCTGACGTTACTAAAGGTTACGGCTATGGCTACGGCTACGGTTATGGTGCACACGTAGAAAAGAAACCATTTTGGAAGAATATTTTAGGAATGAAATAATAGAAAAAAAACGGGACATTTAAAATGTCCCGTTTTTTTTATTGTTTAAAGAAACTATTTTTTGTTAAAAGAGCTTCAAGCGTATCTATATTTTTAAGGTTTATTTCGGCGTTAAATGCATTAATGTGCTTTTGATGATGTACATCGCTTCCTGCAAAATCGTACATATTTTCTTTTAAAAGATAATCGGCAATAGCTGTAATCCCACTACCATAATAATTTGTACTGCTTAACATATTCATTTGAAACAAACAACCTGCACTTTTTAAACGTTTAAAGCTGTCGTAATCGTTTTTATAGAAGTTGTAACGTTCGGGGTGCGCCAATACTGGTTGATAACCTTGTGAGTTTAATTCCATGATGATTTCATACAACTGTATTGGCGGATTGATGTACGACATTTCTATCAATACATAATTATCTTTCAATGTCAACAGTTTTTCGTTTTCTAATCGCTTTAAAAACGAATCATCAATTAAATATTCTGATGCTACTCTTAATTCGCTTTCAGACATGTTTAATTCTGACCTAACTTTTCCGTACTGATCTAAAATCTGATCTTTTGTGTTTTCCCAAACTAAAGGAGTTGTATGCGGAGTCGTGATAAACTGTGTAAAACCAAACGATTTTAAATCGGCTATTAAACTTTGACTTTCTTGTAATGATTTTGCACCATCGTCTAAGCCATACAAAAGATGTGAATGAATATCAATGAAGTTCTGCGGTATAATTTCTTTAAGTGTTTTCTTCTTTTTAAAAAAACCAAACATGTGTTATTTTTTTAAGGTTTGCTAAGGTACTATTTGTTCATTACTATGCAAAAACAATACAATTATATAACCCAAATTTAACACAATTAAGGGTGCTGCAACCAAAATTAATTCTAACCCCATAAATACCAAACTTATAGCCGTTAAAAAGGTTGCAAAGAATATCATTTTTTTATTTTTTAATATTAATCCAATAAAGAATAAAGGATTAAAAAAAAGTATTAAGGTGTTAAACTGTAGCTCGGCATGGTTACTATATACACTAACTGCTACTAAAAACAAGCTGAAAATTGCAGTTATGAAAAAGTATGCTAATCTAAATTTTTTGTTAAAGATGCCTATCAATGCAATTACAACAATAACCCATAGAGTATAAATCGAGTTAAGTAAACTTTTAGTATTTGTATTATCAACTTTATTTATGATTTGTTCTGATTTTAAAATATTTTTATTGAACGTAATTCCATCTTTTAATTTAACTGGTAAAAAAATTAAATCTGCTGTTTTGTTGGTGGCATATCCAAAAAGAAGATTGATGCCCAATTTTTCGAAATAATGATGATCTAAACCTTCGTTTAAAATGTATCTATACGAATGATTGTTCGATGGAAAATCTGCACTTAATGGTTTTTCAACCGACTTATTTAGCACATCAACAACCTTTGTAGTACAGTTGTTTCTGATAAATCCGTAGGTGTAATAACGGTCATTTCCTTTTAACTGTCGGTTTATTTCTGTCCAGATCTTTGATTTTTCAGTAGATGACAAATTCAACATCTGTTCAACCACTTCCCTATTATCAATCGTGTAATTGTATAAAAAATCGCCAAACGAATCAACATCTAAATAATAAAGCAGGTTGCCTTTTACAAACTTTGCTAAAAAATTAGGTGTTCTAAAATCGAACATTCCCCAATTGTAAACCACATCTAAATTTTGATCAACATCTTTAATTCGCAACGCAGTATGACCAAAAAGCGTGTGCATTTCGTTGGCAGTTCCGCAGGTTAATACGCTAATTTCTGCTTTTTCTGATAAGGTATCGGGCTGTGCCGAAGTATATAAAAAAGAAAAACAACAAATCAATAATACGATTTGCTGTTTAAATTTTGATACTAAATTATTCATTTGATTTTGTAAAAATTCCTAAATCTAATTTCAGTGAGAAGATGTTTGAGTAAAGCGATGCACTTTGATCGCCAATATCTGTTAACGCGTAATCTACCTGAATTCCTTTGTATTTAAATCCTAAACCAACGTTGGGCTGAAAGGTAACTTTTTCGGAATTATCGATCTGCATTTCGTTCTGAAAATTACCAACACCGGCACGAACAAAAACCATTTTATCGTATCCAAACTCAAAACCTGCCGATGGCTGAATGCTGAACGAAGATGTTGAAATTACAGCATTTGTCTGATAAAATTCGGTATGAAGAACCGCCGCAGTCGTTAAATTAAATTTTTCGGTCAAAGCAAAATCTCTTGCAACACCCAATTGTAATTTAGGCAAGGTAAGTTCGGTAGTTTCCGGTAACGTTTGATTTTGACCTTCAACCGCGCCTTTAATCTTTTCAAACTCGGCTTCGTTAATATTCCAAACATTGTAAGTTGTGGTAATATCGCGCGCCATTAATCCAAATTTCCATTTTTCGGTATGATACTGTAAACCAACATCTAAACCAAAGCCCCAAGATTTTGCAAAATCGCCAATTACACGACGAACAATTTTTGCATTTGTACCTAACGATAAACCTTCAACCGATAATTTTCGGGCATAAGATATGTTAAAGGCATAATCGGCAGCAGAGAATAACGAAATTCTGTTATAGTCGATATTTCCGTTTTGATCGATTAATTCAGTCGTATTCATGATATCATCTACCCCAAAACGAATTGCAGAAATTGCCAGCGCACTTTTATCATCAATCGGCATAGCAAAAGCAGCATAATCGTACTGGGCAATGTTTGCAAAGTAACTTGCGTGCATTAAACTGATTTGTTTATCTTGCAAATGAATCAATCCTGCCGGGTTCCAATAACCCGAATTCACATCGTCAGTTTGTGCAATAACGCTATTAGCCATACCAAATGATGCGGCATCAACCCCAATATTGAAAAACTCATTAGAATATTTTCTTGCAGTTTGCGCCTGCGTTAAAGCCGTAACAAAAAGTAAAGGCAATAGTATAAACCCTTTTTTCACTTTGATAATTTTTACAAATATTACAAAAATTTACAATATATAAACTCAAAATACTTACAACTTATTGTTTACTTTTGTTTTTATAATAAAATTATACAATTGATGACAATAAAAAAACACATTCCTAATGTAATTACACTTTTAAATTTATTATCGGGGTTAATTGCGTTAGTTTATGCTTTTGACGATAACCTGCAAATGGCTTTTTTCTGGGTTTGCCTGGGAATTTTCTTTGATTTTTGGGATGGATTTGCCGCGCGCGTTTTAAAAGTTTCAAGTCCGTTGGGCGTTCAGTTAGACTCTTTGGCAGATATGGTAACATCGGGCGTAGTTCCTGGGGTTGTAATGTATCAAATGCTGGTGCATATTCAGGAAAATTATGAACAATACACCATTACCGAAGATACTTTTTACATGAAACTGGTACCCTTCATTGGTTTTGTAATTACTCTGGGTGCCTGTATGCGTTTGGCAAAATTTAATATTGATACCCGCCAAACCGATAGTTTCATTGGCTTGCCAACACCTGCAAATGCATTGTTTATATTGAGTATTCCTTTAATAATGAATACTACGGAAAGTGATTTTGTTTTCAACTTTTTTAGTAATCCGTATGTTTTGGTAGGAATAAGTTTGTTCAGCGCTTTTATTATGAATGCCGAATTACCGCTTTTTTCATTAAAAACTAAGAACAAAAATTTAAGTGATAATAAGTTAACGCTTCTGTTTTTGGGGATTTGCGCATTGTTGCTATTATTCTTTCGATTTGAAGCTATTCCGCTGATCATAATCTTTTACATTATACTTTCAGTTATTCTGAATAAAACAAAAAAATCGGTTTCATAACCGATTTTTTTGTTGCTTAAATTGATATAAAATAAAATTACTTTTTCACAATTTTCTCTACCGCCATACCCTCATTGGTTTGTATATGTAGCATATAAACACCACTTACGAGTTTTTCTACGTTTAACTGTACCTCGTTTTCGTTGCTATAACTTTGTGCTTTCATAGATTTACCGCTTACATCAAAAACTTCTATCTTTTCTATACCTATGTTTTCATTATTGATTATGGTAATAATATCCCTAGTTGGGTTAGGAAAAATATTAAATTTTGAAGTAATAAATTCATCATTATTTAATATATATAATGGCAAGGTTTGTAATGCCGACAACTTAATATTATCTAACTTAATTATTGATGATTTTAGATCATCTATAAGTCCATAAAAGTATATAGTTGAAGGTATTTGGTTATGCGTAAAAGAACGTTTTATTAGTGTATTAGACATTGGGATATAAAAATAAACATTTTTAGTATCATAATCCACGAATAATTCTGCCTTAACCCACATATTATAAGGAACAGGATTAATGCTATAATCTTCTATAATAGAACCTTGATTAGTACCTACGTTATCCACTAAATATTCACAATTTACATTTCTTGAGTTTTTAAACATTGTAGAAGACATCCTTACTAATATGTCTACTAAATCTGGAACTACTCCTCCTGAAATCTTAACAGTACCTGAACCATAATATTCATATTCTAATTTCATAATATTATTACCTGCCGTACGATTGTTATTCCATAAATCTTTTATAACATTTGGAGCTTGTCTAATCGAAACCCCTTCATTATAAAGATGATTACTATTGTTTATTTCAATTATCAATACATTACCTTTGCTTGTTTCAGGGATTATTTTTGCACTTGCATTTCCAGTATTAACATCTGTAACATACCAACCTCCTTGCCCAGCAGTAGTACCAGTGTAGTCAGTATTCAAATGTCCTGCAAGGTGGTTGTTAAAATTCTCTTCAAATAATATTTGAGCTTTTACTGTTGGCACTGCTAAAAGTATAGATGCTGCAAAAGGTAATATTTTTTTCATAATTAAATTCAATTTACTATATCCTAATATATTAAAATAAAATGAAAAAATAAAAAAGCTTCCATAAAAATGCCCCCAAATAGTGTCTAACTTTTTGAGGGCAGTGTAATTTTTGGAAACTTTTTATTTTAATATTTGTGTTGTGTGTTCTTTTGTTTTCACTTTTACGATAATATCTTCAATTAAACCTTCTTCGCTAATAATAAAAGTAGTTCGATGAATTCCATCAAATTCACGACCCATAAATTTCTTTGATCCCCAAACGCTATAAGCATTTATTATTACTTTATCTTCATCTGCAATTAAAGGATATTGCAAATTATTTTTAATTGCAAAATTTAATTGTCGTTTTTGCGAATCGGCACTAACGCCAATCACCTGATAATTTTGCGCAACAAAACGATCTATGTTATTTTGAATATCGCAAGCTTCGGCTGTACATCCGGGAGTTGATGCTTTTGGGTAGAAAAACAAAACAACTTTTTTTCCTTTAAAATCTTTTAATTCAACGGTTGATCCGTTTTGATCTATTCCTGAAAAATCAGGAGCCTTATCGCCTATTTTTAGTGTGGTCATAATTTACTATTTTTGTAAAATTACAAATCATTTACACATTAAAATGACCAAAAAAGAAAAAGTTCAGTTTGTAATTGATACTTTAGAACAGCTTTATCCCGAAGTTCCTATTCCATTAGATCATAAAGATCCTTACACTTTATTAATTGCTGTGTTGCTATCTGCGCAATGCACCGATGTTCGCGTGAACCAGATCACACCGAAACTGTTTGCAATTGCAGATAATCCGTACGATATGGTAAAACTTTCGGTTGAAGATATAGCGGAGATTATCCGTCCGTGTGGTTTGTCGCCAATGAAATCAAAGGGAATTTACGGTTTAAGTAAAATTTTGATCGATCAGTATGAGGGCGAAGTTCCTGCTGATATGAATGCTTTGGAACTGTTACCTGCGGTTGGTCATAAAACGGCTTCGGTTGTAATGTCGCAAGCTTTTAATTTGCCTGCTTTTCCTGTTGATACACACATTCATCGTTTAATGTATCGTTGGAATTTAAGTTCGGGTAAAAATGTGGTTCAGACCGAAAAAGATGCTAAAGCTATTTTCCCTATTGATTTATGGAATAAACTGCATTTACAGATGATTTGGTACGGACGTGAATATTCACCTGGACGTGGATGGAAACTGGAAAAAGACATCATTACTAAAAAAATCGGCAAGAAATCATTGATTAACGAGCTTTTAAAAACGAATAAACAATAAGTATTCGAGCAAAAGAGTATTATTAATGTGGGAAAAGTATTTACTTCAACCTAAACATAAATTATCCCAATATTTTTCTGTTTTACAAACCAGCGGATTATTTTATTTATCGATTTACGTATTTGATTATATAAAAAGTTGGAAGAAAAAGAATAAATAAAAAGTGAACTCAAATTACACTGCCCCCAAAAAGTTAGACACTTTTGGGGGCATTTTTATGGCAAGAAAAGTAAAATATAATGTATCATTTAAGCTACATTGTGTAAAAGAAGTTTTAGAAAACCACTATTCGGTAAACTCAG
>Ga0213826_1000130_pt1 | contig 90783 bp, 87 predicted proteins | sample MC6MC0899MG_FD_180668 | JGI IMG/M metagenome (GOLD analysis project Ga0213826, IMG submission 180668) | Enriched soil aggregate microbial communities from Iowa State University, Ames, United States - MC6-MC0899-MG | ecosystem: Environmental > Terrestrial > Soil > Unclassified | place: USA: Iowa... | reverse complement strand
TTAGGACAACCTGTTTTGAAATTAAACTTAGTAAATAGTAAAAATTACCACAGTTATTTGATTCTCTATTATTTTGCAGCTTATCTTTTTAAGGTAAGCTGCTTTGTTTTAAAGAAAATCTAAATATTTAAAACCGCACTTTACAAACTCAACCCAGTCATTACTAAATTGTCACATAAAGGCAATAGACCTTTACGATACATTTGATTATCAATTAAAAAAATAATTATCATGAAGGCAAAAGGAAAATTTTTTATCGGGCTTATTTTAATAAGTACATCAGCTGTTTTATTAAACAGTTGTGAAGCCGATGCAGACATTATTACACGCGAACAGTTAAAGGGCGACGACGGATTACAAGGTCCGGAAGGGCAGCAAGGACCGCAGGGCCCAGAAGGGCAACCGGGAGCTCAAGGACCCCAAGGTCCAGGCGGAGCAGATGGAAACGCCAACGTAATTGTATCGGAATGGAAATTAGCTACCGGACAGAAAGATACCATAATAGATATTACTGAAATAAAAGTAGCAACTGTAGCTGCACCTGAATTAACTGACGAAGTAATTCAAAAATCAGCAATATTGGTGTATTTAGATTATGGCGGTGGCATCTTTCCTTTGCCTTATACTTCCAATGCAGGAGGTAGGATGAGCACTATTAGCTTCTTCCCAAAACAAAGAAAAATAAGACCCATGCGAATTGTTTATGACAACGGAAATACAATGTCTCTTGGTAGTCATATTCTTTATAAATATGTAATTATTCCTCAAGGCACAGCGTCTAAAGGCAGTAGCAATAATAATTCACAGCCCCTATATAGGTTGAACAATCACCTTTATACATTAGATGATTTAAAAGCTATGAGTTATAAAGAAATGAGTTTAAAATTAAATATTAAAGAATAATTGTTAAGATGAAAATTATGAAAAAATTACAGAACATTGCAAAAATACTTATAGTAATAAGTGTTTTTATCGGCTTGAATGCGTGCGACTCAAGTGACGACAGCAACCCAACGCCTACTACAAAAAATATTACAGCAGAAAGTTTAAACGGATATTATGTTCCTTATCAGGATGAAACCCAAGAGGGCAACCAAAGATACAGGGTAATTTACTTTGTAAAAGAAGACGGAACTATGAAAGCTTATTTAGACGGTCAGGGAACACGAAGAATAGCACCATTAGTTATAAATGACAATAAATTTATATTCGATTCGAATGCTGATGGAAGCGTACTATTTAATTTTAGTTTTTCTACTGACAATTCCGGAAAAATATCGTTAACAAACTTAACACGAACAGGCAGTTCCGATATTACATTAATACATTACGAAATGTTTTCTGCATCACAAACACCAAGTTGGGGCGGTTTTACCTTTGAACGAACTGCAGGTGTATCTGGTTTCTTTAAATACTATAGCTTTTCGGCAAATAAAACACTTTATTCCAACAGTACAACTGCCAATACAGAACCTGACATGTCTTGCTATGTACTTGGAAACAGCATAGGCTTTAAAAGCAATAGCGATATTTTAATGGGAATCTTTGTACCCTCATGGAAAGGTGATACCAGTGTAAAAATGTTGTTGGCCAACGGGAACATTTCAACTGTTGCACAATACAAATATTTTAATTAATTAGAAATATAAACTTTTTGTAATCAAAAAGCTGCTTCAAAAAAAGCTGCTTCAAAAAAAGCAGCTTTTTTTATATCTTTTTAAATAGATTTAAAAAATCTTGTTTTTTATTGCGGCTTAAAACAACCGATGTTCTGTCTTGCATAATAATTTCGCCACCCTCGCCACGAATGTATTGGCTTATGAATTTTAAGTTTATTAAATACGATTTGTGAACTCTGAAAAAAATTGGGTTGTCTGATAAAACTTCTTCAAAAACAACTAACGATTTACTTACCAAATGCTTGTCGCCATTATTCATTACTACAAATGTGTACGCATTGCTGGCAGAAAAATACATAATATCTTCAATTTTTATAAAAATCAATCCTTTTAAGGTTGATAATGCTAGTGTATCAGACATTTGTGTCAGCGTAAATTTCGCCAGATTAGAAACCTGCTCGTTTGTTGTAAGCAATTCCTGTTGATGGTATTTATCTATCGCCTGGTTTAATTCATCAATCTCTATTGGTTTTAAAATATAATCTAACGCATTTAATTTTAATGCTTTTATGGCATATTGATCGTACGCGGTTGTAAAAACTACTTTAAAGGGCAAAGTTTCAAATTGCTGTAACACTTCAAATCCGTTTAAAAAAGGCATTTCAATATCTAAAAATACAATATCGGGCTTCAATGCCGTGATTCTATCTTTCGCCAATCTACTATCCTGAATACTTTCTAAAATTTCAATTTCTTTAAAATCTTGTAAGTAATGTGCCAAGGTAACCAAAGCATGTTTTTCGTCGTCTATTAATAGTACTTTAATCATTTTCTTCCATGTTTAAGTGCAGAATTACTTTTGTTCCTGCTGGTTTGTTATTGCTGTCGTATAAATCTAAAATTTCCAAATAATTAGCAGCATTTAATTTAACAAGGCGTTCTTCGGTAATTTTCACACCGTATGAAGTGTGTTTTTTAGCTGTTTTCAATAGCACGCTTCCTTCTCTACCAATACCGTTATCTTCAATTTCAATACGCAGTTTGTCTTTATTTTCTAAAATAAAACGCACATATAGTTTTCCGTTTCCATTTGCTTTATGCCTTAAACCGTGCCAAATAGCATTTTCTGCAAAAGGCTGTACAATAAGTGGCGGAACAAAAACATCGGTTTCATCTATATCGTTATCTACAACAATTTCGTAGGTAAAACTATTTTCAAGACGAACGGCTTCTAATTGCAAATAAAGTTCGGTAGTTTTTACTTCTTGCGCCAATGTAATCCATTGTTGTTTAGAACTTTCTAATATATTCCGCATTAGTTTAGAAAACGATGTTAGATATTTACTGGCATCGGCTGTTTTATGCTGAATAATATAACTGTTGATTGAATTAAGGGTATTGAACATAAAATGCGGATTCATTTGTGCACGCAACATTCGCATTTCGGCATCTTTTACCTGAAGCTCGTATCTTTTCTCTTTCATTTTTCGATGTAGCGAATAGCGAAACCAACCGTAAACCAAAATAACAAGAGCAATGCCCAACAACGCAAAAAACAAAGGTGATTGTGTAAAGGGCGGATTAATTTTTATGACATAATGTAATTGTTTTTCTAATTGATTTTGCAAATGATCTGTCGCACGAATTTTAATATGATATGAACCAGGCGACAAATGATTAAACACCAATTCTGCCTGGTTTCCTAAAGAAATCCATTCATTGTTGTTTACACTGTATTCGTAAAAAATTTTGTTTGCTTCCAGATACGAAAAGGTAGAAAACTGTAAGGTTATATTGTTTTGTTTATAATTCAGAATCAACTCTTCAGCGTTATTATAAGTTTTACCGTTAATTAATAATTTTGTTATTTTGATTGTGTTTTGTAACGGACTTTGTAATAAATCGTTATACATTACAATGGACAATTGATTTTCGCCTCCCAACAACAAACGGTGGTTACTCACTTCTTTAAACGCATATTGTAAGGTATTGGTCGTTAAACCATCGGTTGAGTTAAGTTTTATTACTCTGTCTTTATTTTTTAAATACACGTGCAAACCGGCATTTGTTGCAAAAAACACATTTTCGTGAGCATCTTGCATTAATCCTGTAACATAAGTATCGTCTATGGGGTATGAATGAACATCTATTTTTTTGGTAAGTTTTCCTGTATTTTTTCCCATAGAAAAACCGCCGTATGCCGAAAACAGTACATTGTTTTTATTGTCTGTATAAATTTGGTTGTAATAATCTCCCACGAACAAATCACGATGATTGTTAAATGATTTATGCGATATATCAATAAACATTTGTTGGTTTTCATCGTACTTGCAAATACCAAAGCCTTTAGGCATCCAACCAACCAGCCAAACATTTTGCGCATGATCTATTGTAAGATCGTTCCATTTGTTTAGTTTCCAAAAATCGACCGTATTTTTAAAGGTTGATTTTATCTTTTTATTGGTTTGTAAATTGTATCTAACTATTTCACTGCTGGCTGATAAAATCCATAACTCTTTATCAAAAATTATAGATTTTACAATGTCTTCATCAGCAACGAATCCATCTAAATTCAATTTTTGAAACAGATTACCCTTCCAAACAAAAATACCATGCGTTGTGGTAAGGTAAATATCTTTATGATGCGTAAAACTTTTAATTTTTAAATTTTCCGGAAACTGCTCTAACAAACTCCAATTCTGGTTTTTATACTGCAACACTTGATTATGATTGGTTAAAACCCAGAATTCATTTGGTAAAGGTTCAATAACATCTAAAACAAAATTTCCATTTTTAGAATATTCGGCAGGAAAATCTAAAAAAGTTAAACCTTTTTTGGGTAAATGCAGTTGTAACAATCCTTTTGAAGTTGCTGCCCAAAAATTGTTGGTTTTTTCGTTAACTATAAAATGCTTTATAGTAAAATTCTGCGAAGCAAAAACAGGTGTAAACTGATTATTTTTAATACTGAATATTTCATTTGCACTAATACCATACAAATTATCTTTCGCCAAAACCAACTGATTCAGAATTAAAGAATTGGGTGTTTTAACTGACTTTACTATTTTATTTTGGGTAAGATCATAAAAATGCAAATTACCTTGCTTGGTTGCGATGATAAGCTGATTGTTATTTTTTGCAATAGCTGTAACCTGTAGTTTTTTCAGATATTTATTTGTTGACGCTAAAAGTAAATTGGTAGTTTCATTCCATTCGTACAAGCCATTAGGCGTAAAAACCCAGATTTCTCCGGTACTTTTTTCAACAAAATGTATATCGATATTTAAATCTTTATTATATGAAAAAACGGGAAAAGAAACTGTTTTTTGTTTGTGCAGGTATTTTATATGATTAAAATCTGAACACCAAATGCGTTCTTGACTATCGATAAATAAATTTTCAAAATGATCATTATTAGGATCCTCGTCCATATAATTTTTAGATTGAACAATTTCTATCTTACCATTATTGCTGTAATTTTTTCTGTGTAATGCCTTTCCGTCTTCATAATACAGCGCATTTTTAAAAAAATACGCATTTAATATGTTTTGCTGTGTTTGATCTTTCAGATAAAATCTATTACCATCAAACTGAATAATTCCTTTTCTGGAACACAATTCAATCCCCGACTGTTCAGAATAACAGACATAGGTTAAATCGTCCGATGGCATTCCATCGAAATAATTATACAGCTTACTATTTATAGTTTGTGCGTTACCGGTAAAAACAAGTATGAAGAAACATACACACGCAATTAACTTTATCATAATTAAAAATAAGTAAAAGACGCCATATAAAAACACACAAATTAACAAAATTGGTAATTGGGTATAGCAAATGCATCTTTTACCTAACAAGCTACGATTGATATTAACTTACAATTATTTAAAACCATTATAAATTAACCTTAAACCGTTAAAATGCCTAACAATTAAAAACAATTGGGTTTTTTATACGAGCCGAAAAAATTATATTTGAGGTTTGAAAATTTAATGCACCAAACAACATGCAATCAAATCAGTTAGATTTAATCCCGATCCTTATGCAGCTTGGTCTGGCAGCGGGTTTTGTTTTTGTTACCATTATTGTTTCAGGTTTTTTAGGCCCTAAAAAAGCATCGAAAAATAAAGACGTAAATTTTGAATGTGGTATAGAATCGTTCGGTAATGCCCGCGTTCCTTTCAACGTTCGCTACTTTTTAGTGGCAATTCTCTTTGTTTTGTTCGATGTAGAAGTGATCTTCATGTATCCTTGGGCAGTAAATTTCATGGAACTAGGTTGGGAAGGCTTATATAAAATGGGCATTTTTATGTTCCTTTTAATTGTAGGCTTACTTTATGAGTTTAAGAAAAAGGGATTAGAGTTTGAATAAATGCAGAATTAATTATGAGTAATCCATCAAACATAAAACAAGTTGCTCCGCCCGATGGTTTTTCTGGCGAAGGTTTTTTTGCAACAAAATTAAGCGAAGTTGTAGGTTTGGCTCGTGCCAATTCTATGTGGCCGTTACCTTTTGCAACATCATGCTGCGGTATCGAATATATGGCAACAATGGCTGCTACTTACGATATAGGCAGGTTCGGATCAGAACGTATGAGTTTCTCTCCACGCCAGGCAGATATGCTTTTGGTTATGGGAACCATTGCTAAAAAAATGGCTCCGATCTTACGTCAGGTGTACGAACAAATGGCAGAACCTAAATGGGTTATCGCCGTTGGTGCATGTGCAAGTACAGGTGGTGTTTTTGATACGTATTCGGTTTTACAGGGTATTGATAAAGTAATTCCCGTTGATGTTTACGTACCTGGTTGTCCACCACGTCCGGAGCAGATTTTAGACGGAATCATTGAACTGCAAAACATCGTTAAAAACGAATCGGTTCGCCGTAGAAGCAGCGATGAATACAAAGATTTATTAAACTCATATAACATTAAATAACATGAGCTTAACAAACGAAATCATTCAGCAAACCTTAAGCCAGCAGTTTACTCCAAAAGTAGAAAACTTCCATATTTTACACGATATGTTGGCGTTTGAAGTTAAAAAAGAAGCATCGTTCGAAGTGATTAAATTCTTAAAAGAAGATCCTTCAATGAACTTCAACTTTTTAACCGATGTTTGTGGTGTACATTACCCAGATTACGAAGAAGACCGCCAGTTTTGTGTAGTATATCATTTACACAATTGGTTCAATAATATACGTGTTCGCGTAAAAGTATTTTTACCGGCAAACAATCCCGAAGCAGAAAGTATTGTTCCATTATATCCTGCCGCAAACTGGCAAGAACGCGAAACATACGATTTTTATGGAATTGTATTTAAAAATCATCCGCAGTTAAAACGTATTTTAAATATGGATGAAATGGAATCTTTCCCTTTAAGAAAAGAATTTCCTTTAGAAGATCAAGGTAGAACCGATAAAGACGACCGCTTCTTTGGTAGAACTGGTCCTAATTGTTAATACGAAAACTATGTCAGATTTATTATTAGTTCCGGAAAAGCGATTTGAAAAACAAATCCTGGAAACAAAAGAAAAAGATGGTGTAGAATTATCTATATTAAATTTAGGTCCTACACACCCAGCAACCCACGGAATTTTTCAGAACATCCTTTTAATGGACGGAGAAAAAATAATCGATGGCGAAGGAACCGTTGGATATATTCACCGTGCCTTTGAAAAAATTGCAGAAAACCGTCCGTTTTATCAAATCAACGTTTTAACCGATCGTTTAAATTACTGTTCATCACCTATCAACAATACAGGTTGGTGGATGACGGTTGAAAAAATGTTGGGTATCGAAATTCCAAAACGCGTACAATACATGCGTGTTATTATTATGGAATTAGCCCGTATTGCCGATCATATTATCTGTAGTTCTGTAATGGGTGTTGATACCGGTGCATTAACTGGTTTCTTATACGTAATGCAGTACCGCGAAAAAATCTACGAAATCTACGAAGAAATCTGTGGTGCACGTTTGACAACAAACATGGGAAGAATCGGTGGTTTTGAACGTGATTGGAGCGAAGCTGCCTGGAGAAAAATCGATGAATTTTTAGCTGAATTCCCAGCTGTTTGGACAGAGTTTGAAAACATGCTGTCACGTAACCGTATCTTTATGGATCGTACTATTGGTGCTGGTGCTATTGATGCCGATATGGCTGTGAGCTACGGATTTACTGGTCCTAATTTACGTGCTGCCGGAGTTGATTACGATATTCGTGTGGCTAGTCCTTACTGTTCGTACGAAGATTTTGAATTTGATATTCCTGTTGGGCAAAACGGCGATTGTTATGATCGTTTTTGTGTTCGTAATGCAGAAATCTGGGAAAGTATGAAAATCATCCGTCAGGCGTTGGATAAAATGCCCGCAGAAGGTGGATTTCATGCCGATGTTCCCGATTATTACCTTCCACCAAAAGAAGATGTTTACAACAATATGGAAGCCTTAATTTACCATTTCAAAATTGTTATGGGCGAAATTCCAGTTCCAAACACAGAAGTTTATCACTCTGTTGAAGGCGGAAACGGCGAATTAGGTTTTTACCTTATTACCAACGGTAGTCGTGTGCCTTACCGTTTACACTTCCGCAGACCTTGTTTTATTTATTATCAGGCATATAACGAAATTGTTAAAGGGCGCAGCTTGTCTGATGCTATTATTACCCTTTCAAGTATGAACGTTATTGCAGGCGAATTAGATTGTTAACCTATGGAAACATTACAAAGATACCATCAAGATATTAATATAACTCCGGCGTTAACAGAACGTATCAACGAGTTAATAAGTCATTATCCCGAAGGAAGACAAAAATCGGCATTACTTCCGGTATTGCACGAATTGCAAGATGCACACGACAATTGGTTAAGTGTTGAATTGCAAAACAAAGCTGCCGAATTTTTAAACATTACGCCTATCGAAGTTTACGAAGTGGTTACTTTTTATACCATGTTCAACCAAAAACCGGTAGGAAAATATATGTTAGAATTTTGTGTAACATCTTGTTGTGCCATTAATAAAGCCGAAGATGTTATGGATTATGCCTGCGAAAAATTAGGCGTAAAACCAGGTCAGGTAACAGCAGACGGAATGTTTTCTGTTGTTGGTGTACAATGTTTAGGTGCTTGCGGTTATGCTCCAATGTTACAGTTGGGCGATTTTTACCACGAACATTTAACCACACAAAAAGTAGATCAGCTAATCGCCGATTGTAAAGAAGGAAAAATAACTTTACACGATAAATAACATTTTAAAAGTAAAGTTACTATGGATTCAAAGCTAAAACACGAGCAAATACAATACATTGAATTTCTTTCAAAAGATATTGTTAAAGCCAAGAGTTTTTACACAGAATGTTTTGGCTGGAAATTCACAGATTATGGAGAACATTATACAGCCTTTGAAGGGGATTACGTCGATGGTGGATTTACCACAGGCAAACCGGTTAAAGGAACTGTTTTAATCGTTCTTTATTCAAAAGATATTGAAGCAAGTAAAAATAAAGTGATAAGTGCCGGCGGTACTATCGTAAAAGATATTTTCAGTTTTCCGGGAGGTAAACGTTTTCAATTTACAGATTTAGACGGCTATGAAATTGCCGTTTGGACGGAATAACTGACAGACTGAAAAACTATGGGACAAAAAATATTATTTGAAAAAATCCATATTCCGGGTATTAAAACTTACGATGTTTATCGTGAAAATGGCGGATATGCTTCTGTAGAAAAAGCATTAAAAATGAACCCCGACGATATTACCGAAGAAGTAAAAACTTCTGGTCTGCGTGGTCGTGGTGGTGCAGGTTTCCCTGTTGGTTTAAAGTGGAGTTTTATCGATAAAAAATCAGGAAATCCACGCCATTTGGTTTGTAATGCCGATGAATCTGAACCAGGTACATTTAAAGATCGATATTTAATGGAATACATTCCGCATTTATTGATCGAAGGAATGATTACCTCGTCGTTTGCTTTAGGTGCAAACCTTTCGTACATCTACATTCGTGGCGAATACATGTGGGTTTTTAAAACCTTGGAACGCGCTATTAAAGAAGCATACGCTGCCGGTTGGTTGGGTAAAAATATAAAAGGATCAGGGTTCGATTTAGATCTTCATGTTCATTGTGGAGGTGGTGCGTATATCTGCGGAGAAGAAACGGCTTTAATAGAATCTTTAGAAGGTAAGCGTGGAAACCCACGTATTAAACCGCCTTTCCCGGCTGTTAAAGGTTTGTGGCAAAACCCAACGGTTGTAAATAACGTAGAATCTATTGCGTCGGTGCCTTGGATTTTATTGAATTCTGGTGAAGATTACTCTAAAATTGGTTTAGGCAGATCTACCGGAACAAAATTATTTTCTGTTTCTGGTCACGTTAAAAAACCGGGAGTTTATGAAATCGAAATGGGTATGACCGTTGATGAATTCATGAATTCTGATGAATATTGTGGTGGAATGATTGATGATCGTCCGATAAAAGGATTAATTCCTGGTGGATCGTCAGTGCCAATTCTTCCGCAACATTTAATTTTCAAGACAGCTAACAACGAAGATCGTTTAATGACGTATGAATCGCTGGCAGATGGTGGTTTTGCGACAGGATCGTCATTAGGATCTGGTGGATTTATCGTTTATAATGACACCGCTTGTATCGTTCGAAATACTTGGAATTTCTCAAGATTCTATCACCATGAAAGCTGTGGGCAATGTTCACCTTGCCGTGAAGGAACCGGTTGGATGGAAAAAATCTTGTGGAGAATAGAAAACGGTCAGGGTACAGAAGAAGATATCGATGTATTGTGGAGCATTCAGGCTAAAATTGAAGGAAACACCATTTGTCCGTTAGGCGACGCTGCTGCTTGGCCAGTTGCTGCTGCCATTCGTCATTTTAGAGACGAGTTTGAATACCACATTCGTTTCCCTGAAAAAATTAAAAACAGAGATCATTTTGTAAATGAACCTATGTCAAAAATAAAAATGTCTGTAATGTCATAACGATGAAAGTCGTAACGTCAAAAGATAAACTATGGGTAATTTCAGTACGTTTGAAGAAATTATAGCTTGGCAAAAGGCACGAGTCTTTAACAAACGAATTTATGAAATAACGAATAAAGACATTTTCAAAAGAGATTTTGAACTTGTTAAACAATTAAGAAGAGCATCTATTTCAATCACCTCCAATATATCAGAAGGTTTTGAAAGAAATACAGATAAAGAGTTTATGTACTTTTTGTATGTTGCAAAAGGCTCTTCCGCAGAAATACGCTCTCAATTATATTTAGCATTCGATTTGAATTATATTACTAATAATGAATTTGAAGAGTTGTTATCAAATATAACTGATATATCAAAATTAATAAGTGGACTTATAAAGTATTTGGATAAAAGTCAGAAGTCATAAAATTGTAAAGTCCGCGTGGACTTTCGACTTTAAGACTTTCGACATTAAGACTGATAGAAAATGAAAGTTACAATAGACGGAATAGAAATAGAAGTAGAACCAGGTACAACTGTACTACAGGCTGCCCGTATGATTGGCGGCGATGTGGTACCGCCTGCAATGTGCTACTATTCAAAATTAAAAGACACCGGCGGTAACTGCCGTGCCTGTTTGGTAGAAGTATCAAAAGGTAGCGAAGCAGATCCGCGCCCAATGCCTAAAATGATGCCATCGTGTAAAACGGGTGTTATGGACGGAATGGAGGTTAAAGTGAAGACTTCAGACAGAGCATTAGATGCCCGTAAAGCAGTTACAGAATTTTTATTGATCAACCACCCGTTAGACTGCCCTGTTTGCGATCAGGCTGGTGAGTGTGATTTACAAAATTTATCTTTTAAACACGGTTTAGGCAAAACTCGTTTTAAAGAAGAAAAAAGAACGTTCGAACCTGAAAATATCGGCGATAAAATACAGCTTCACATGAACCGTTGTATTTTGTGTTATCGTTGTGTACATACGGCAGAGCAAGTTTGTGGCAGTAGAAATCATGGGGTTATGAATCGTGGCGATCATGCACAGATTTCAACTTACATTTCGGCTTCTATAGATCATGAAATGTCTGGAAACATGATTGACGTTTGTCCAGTTGGTGCGTTAACAGATAAAACTTTCCGTTTTAAATCGCGTGTTTGGTTTAACAAACCATTTAATGCACACAGAAACTGTGACAAATGTTGCGGAAAAACTACTGTTTGGATGTTTGGTAACGAAATTCAACGTGTTACGGCTCGTAAAGATGAGTATCATGAGGTAGAAGAATTTATCTGCAACGAATGTCGTTTCGATCATAAAGAAGTATCTGACTGGGTTATTGAAGGTCCAAGAAAATTCGAAAAATTTTCGGTTATCAATCAAAATAACTATACCCGTAAAATGGATAATGTTACCATCCATACCGAAAAGCAGATTTTAGAAGGTCGAGATCAAGATCGTAAGAAAATTAGTATGACAGAAGTTCCATATAAAAACACAGAAAATAGTTAATTATGGAAGAAGCAATTATTATAGAAAAAGGCGTAATCATTGTAGCCGTTTTCGCAATTACCATGCTTTTTGCCATGTATTGTACTTTGGCAGAACGTAAAATTGCTGCGTGGATTCAAGACCGAAGAGGTCCTAACCGTGCAGGTCCGGGTGGAATTTTACAACCTTTGGCAGACGGTTTAAAACTTTTTGCAAAAGAAGAATTTATGCCAAACACACCTAATACGTTCTTATTCGTATTTGGTCCGTTTATATCTATGACCATGGCATTAATGACGTCGGCGGTAATTCCGTGGGGCGATACATTAGAAATTGGCGGTAGAAAAGTAGTATTACAGGCGGCTGATATTAACGTGGCAATGCTTTATGTTTTTGCGGTATTATCGGTAAGTGTTTACGGCGTTATGATTGGTGGTTGGGCATCTAACAACAAATATTCGCTAATAAGTGCTATGCGTGTGGCATCTCAAATGATTTCGTACGAAATTGCCATGGGATTGTCTATCGTTGCTATTTTAATGATGCACAGCTCTATGAGTTTGCGTGAAATTGCAGCAGGTCAGCACGAAATGCATTGGAACATCTTTTATCAACCATTAGGCTTTTTCATATTCTTGATTTGTTCGTTTGCAGAAACAAACAGAACTCCTTTTGATTTGGCAGAATGTGAACAAGAGTTAATTGGTGGATACCACACAGAATATTCGTCTATGAGAATGGGATTCTTCCTGTTTGCAGAATACGCGGCAATGTTTATCTCTTCTACCCTATTGGCGGTTCTTTATTTAGGAGCTTACAATTATCCGGGTATGACGTGGGCTGCCGAAAACTGGGGCGAGAACATAGCCAACATTATTGGTATTGCGGTACTGTTTGGTAAAATCTGTTTCTTTATTTTCTTGTACATGTGGGTACGTTGGACTATTCCACGTTTCCGTTACGACCAGTTAATGAATTTAGGTTGGAAAACGTTGATTCCGTTAGCAATATTAAACATTGTGGTTACTGCGGTTGTATTATTATTAAATCGCTAAAAAACAGAAATTATGTCAATTCAAAATACATCCTTATCGGGAAGAAAAAAACAAGTTTCTAATAAAGAAATGACACTTGGCGAACGTTTGTATATTGGTGCAATTGCAGGCGGTATGGCAACTACTTTTAAGCACTTGTTCAAAAAGAAAGTTACCATTAGTTACCCGGAAGAAACACGTCCGTTCAGTCCGGTTTATCGTGGTCAGCACATGCTAATGCGCGATGAAGAAGGAAGAGAACGTTGTACAGCTTGTGGTTTGTGTGCGTTATCGTGCCCTGCCGAAGCTATTACTATGAAAGCTGGTGAACGTACTGCAGACGAACTGCACTTATACCGCGAAGAAAAATACGCAGAAATTTACGAGATTAATATGCTGCGTTGTATTTACTGTGGTTTGTGCGAAGAAGCTTGCCCAAAGCAGGCAATTTATCTTACAACATCTAAAAAAATTGTAAAGGCTGATACTAATCGTGAGCATTTCATTTTCGGAAAAGAACAATTGGTTATGCCTTTAGAACAAGCTATTAACAACACAGCAAAATCAGAATAAAAATGATAGAGATTTTATTTTACATTCTTTCGGCTGTTACTTTAGGAAGCGCGTTTTTAACCATTCTTTCTAAAAACCCTATACATAGTGCCATTTGGTTGGTTATCTGTTTCTTTAGTATTGCAGGTCATTACGCCTTATTAAACTCACAGTTTTTGGCAATGGTTCACATTATCGTATATTCTGGAGCCATTATGATTTTAATGTTGTTCACCATCATGTTAATGAATTTGAACATTAGCGATGAAATTGCAAAACCTATTGTAACAAAAATAGTTGCAACGGTTTGTTTTTGTTTAATCGGATTCTTTTTAGTGAGTTCATTGGCACAAACGGCTCCGGCATTAGAAACTTACACAAGTACTGGTGTTGATTTTCAAACCATTCAGGTGTTAGGAAAAGTTTTATTGAACGAATTTGTAGTACCTTTTGAAATGGCGGCAATTTTATTGTTAATGGCGATGATTGGTGCCGTATTAATTTCTAAAAAAGAGAAAAAAACAGCATAATATGGAACAAGTTTTACAACAAATTGGAATAGACCAATACATTTATCTAGCCATATTACTGTTCTGTATTGGTGCATTTGGTATTTTATACCGCAGAAACGCAATTGTTATGTTCATGTCGATCGAAATTATGCTGAACGCTGCAAACTTGCTTTTAGTTGCTTTTTCAACGTATCACGAAGATGCAAACGGACAAGTATTTGTGTTCTTTACAATGGCTGTTGCTGCTGCCGAGGTAGCAATTGGACTGGCAATTTTGGTAGCGATTTATAGAAATATAGGATCGATTGATATTGATAAACTTAAAAAATTAAAAGGATAGCATGAGTACAACTATATTACTACTTACATTGATTTTCCCTTTGGTTGGTACATTAATCAACGGATTTTGGGGCAAACATTTAAGCAAAAAAGTATCGGGTACTATTGCAACACTGGCTATTGCAGCATCGTTTGTAACGTCATGTATCTTTTTCGCTTACATTCAAGATTCTGAACCAGTAAAAGTGGTTTTGTTCGAATGGATGAAATTCAATTATTTTTCTATTGATTTCGGATTTTATTTTGATCAATTAGCTGCTTTATGGCTGTTGTTCATTACAGGTATCGGAACATTGATCCATCTGTATTCAACAAGTTACATGAGCCATGACGAGAATTTTTCTAAATTCTTCACGTATCTGAATTTCTTTGTTTTCTTTATGTTGATTTTAGTAACAGGAAGCAACTTGGCAATGATGTTCATTGGATGGGAAGGTGTTGGTTTATGCTCATACCTATTAATTGGTTTCTGGTATAAAAACCAAGATTACAACAACGCCGCAAAAAAAGCATTCATAATGAACCGTATTGGTGATTTAGGCTTTTTAGTCGGAATTTTCGTAACAGGATATTTATTTCACACATTAGATTTTGTTGAATTAAAAGAACAAAGTTTCCTTGCACCTACTTTAGGCATTGCAACTATGGCATTCTTTATTGCAGCAACAGGTAAAAGTGCGCAATTACCACTTTACACTTGGTTACCAGATGCAATGGCGGGTCCAACGCCTGTATCGGCATTAATCCACGCGGCAACAATGGTTACTGCAGGTATTTTTATGATTACCCGCTTAAACTTTTTGTTCGATCTAACTCCGGATATTCAACACATCATTGCAATAATCGGGGCAGCAACTGCTTTAATGGCGGCTACGATTGCTTTGGTTCAAAACGATATTAAAAAAGTATTGGCATATTCTACCGTATCGCAATTAGGTTTAATGTTTTTGGCATTAGGTTTAGGTGCGTACGAAGTTGCGGTTTTCCACGTAATTACACACGCTTTCTTTAAAGCATGTTTGTTCTTGGGATCGGGATCGGTTATTCACGCAATTGGCGGCGAACAAGACATGCGTCACATGGGTGGATTAAAGAAACACATGAAAATAACGTATGCTACGTTTTTTATAGCAACTATTGCAATTTCAGGATTTCCACCATTATCAGGTTTCTTCTCTAAAGACGAAATTTTATTGACTGCATTCCACCATAACATCGTATTATGGGTTGTTGCAAGTTTAGCATCGATATTAACTGCATTTTATATGTTCCGTTTGTTGTTCTTAACCTTCTCTAACAAATTCAGAGGAACCAAAGAACAAGAAGATCATTTACACGAAAGTCCGTCTGCAATGACCATGCCTTTGATCATTTTAGCAGTATTGGCAGCAGTTGGCGGATTAATCAGTATTCCGGGGAACAGTTGGTTGAACGAATTTTTAAAACCGGTAATTAAAAACAACGCAGCATCGCATCCGCACGTATTAGGCACAACCGAATACATGTTAATGGGCTTGGCAGTTGTTGGTGCATTGGTTGGTTTAATGGTTGCTTACTTTAAGTACATTAAAAACAAACAGGTTCCGGTTAACGATAACAATGTTTCGGGCTTGCAGAAATTGTTTGCAAACAAATATTATTTAGACGATATCTATCAGTCTTTAATTGTTCATCCGTTGAATTTCTTTGGATCTTTCTTTAAAAATCAAATCGACGGATTAATCAACGGTATTGTTTTAAGTTTCGGACGCGTTCCTTCAGAACTTTCATATCAGGGTAAAAAAGCACAAAACGGAAACATTGGTCTGTATTTATTTGCCTTTGTAATTGGTGTTTGTGGCTTGTTGTATTATTTATTTATGTGTTACTAAAATTATGGCAATGAATTGTATTATTATTTTACTTATTTATATTTTGGGAGCTGTTGCTACATTGGCATCAAACTCTAAAAATGCAGCTAAAATAGCTTTAGTAACCAGTTTGATTAATGCCGTAATTGCTTTAATTTTAACAGGCGAATATTTAAACGGTGGCGATATTTCGTTTACACAGCAATGGATCAACAACCCGAATATATCTTTATCTTTTGTGGTTGATGGATTAAGCTTAACTATGTTATTGCTTACAACGTTGTTATTGCCGATTATTATTTTGGCATCGTTCAACACCTTATATTCAAAAGCAAACCAATTGTATTCATTGGTTTTGTTCATGGCATTCGCTATGGCAGGAACATTTTTGGCGCAAGACGGTTTGGTTTACTATATTTTCTGGGAATTAGCTTTATTACCAATTTTCTTTATTGGATTATTATGGGGAAGCGACGAATGGAAAATACGTAAACGCGTAATGGTAACCTTTTTCATGTACACTTTCGCAGGATCGTTGTTTATGTTGGCAGCTTTTGCTTACCTATACACATTAACCGGAAGTTTTGCTTGGAGCGATCTTTCTAAAGTTATTTTATCAACCAAAGAAGCAAACTATATTTTCTTGGCGTTTTTCTTGGCATACGGAATCAAGATTCCGGTTTTCCCATTACACACGTGGCAGGCAAACACCTATGAGAAATCTCCAACTATCGGAACGATGTTACTTTCGGGTATCATGCTAAAAATGGGGATTTATTCTATTTTACGTTGGCAAATGCCAATTGCAGGAAATGTATCAGAAAACATATTAAAAACAGTTATCGTTCTTTGTGTTGTCGGAATTATTTACGCATCGTTAATTGCATTACGATCTAACAACTTAAAACGTTTATTGGCATATTCGTCAATGGCGCACGTTGGTTTGGTTGCTGCAGGTGCGTATGTTGGCAATAGCACAGGATATCAAGGTGCAATTATTCAAATGGTTGCTCACGGTTTTGTAGTGGTTGGTTTGTTTTATCTTGCCGATATCATTTACAAACGATACGATACATACGAAATTAAAGACATGGGCGGTATTCGTTCACAAGCTCCTAAATTCACAACATTCTTTTTAATCATTATGTTTGCATCAATCGGTTTACCGGGAACTTTCGGATTCATCGGAGAATTTACCTTGTTGTTCGCATTATCAGAAAAAGAATTGCTGTATGCGGTTTTTGCAGGAACATCAATCATTCTTGGAGCGTATTACATGCTTAAAATGTTTCAGAATGCCGTTTTAGGAAGCACAGAAAACAAGGTTTTTGCCGAAGTAACTACAAAAGAATATTTTGTTTTAGCGGTTATTTGTGTGGTTTTAATTGGTTTGGGAATCTATCCAAAATTACTAACCGATTTATTTATTCAATAGAACATAGAAAAATTAAACTATGAGTACATTAATAGCTTTAGCATCTTTAGCGGTTCTTATATTAGTATTAGAAATTTTTAACCTGCGCAAAACCATTGTGCCACTAACTTTGGTTGGATTATTGGTTGCGTTGGGTTTAAATATATGCGATTTTAATTCGGTTGATTCGTTCTACAACAACATGATTGTGGTGAACAAATCAACGGTTTTATTTAATTCGCTTTTTATTGTTTTAACGTTTTTCATTGTTGCTTTAGGGCAGTCGTTCTACAAAGAACAGTACGATAAAATATCTGACTACACTTCTTTAAAAATATTTTTATTGATTGGCGCTTACTGTATGGTTTCATTCGGAAATCTGGTAATGTTCTTTTTAGGTTTGGAAATATTATCGATCACTCTATACATTTTAGCAGGAAGCGACAGAACAAACATAAAAAGCAACGAAGCCGGAATGAAGTATTTCTTAATGGGATCTTTTGCTTCAGGATTTATTTTGTTCGGAATTGCCTTAATTTACGGAGCAACAGCTACATTTGATATGCATCAGATTGTTTTGGCAAACACACAGTTGGCAATGCCAAAATGGTTCACGGTTGGTTTTACATTAATGTTAGTTGGTTTACTGTTTAAAATAGCAGCATTCCCGTTCCATTTCTGGGCGCCCGATGTTTACCAAGGATCGCCATTACTTACAACAACTACCATGAGTACCTTGGCAAAAGTTGCTGCCGTTGCTGCATTTTATAAATTAAGCGTAGTATTTTTCCCGGCAATGCCAACAAACTTTGTAAACTTAATTGCCTTCTTAATTGTTGCCACATTGATAATTGGTAACGTAATGGCATTAAAACAAAACAACATCAAACGCCTTATGGCATATTCGGGTATATCACATGCAGGTTTCATGTTAATGGCAATTTTATTAGGTAAAACGGCAGAACCTTATCTATTCTATTACATGGCAGCGTATGCTATTGCAGGTATTGCAGCGTTCAGTGTTATTTTATACGTATGTCAGGATAAAAAAGAAGAATTGGTTATTCATTTCCGCGGGTTTGCAAAACACAAACCGGTGTTGGCAGTTACCTTGTCATTAGCTTTATTATCAATGGCAGGAATACCAATTTTAGCAGGATTTTTTGGAAAACTGTTCTTGTTTACCGAAGCTTTAAAACAAGGTTTCTACATTACGGTTATCACAGCAGTAATTACATCAATCATCAGTATTTACTATTACATAAAAGTAATTATTGTAATGTTCACTTATAAAAATGCCGATGCACATACGGTTTATCAAAAAAACTTTATGTATTCGGCGGTTGCAGTTGTAGCCATCATCATTAATCTAATTATCGGATTTTGCCCGTCAATAATAATAGATTTATTTTAATTTTAGTTAATTGATTACTTTACTAAAGGTTGATTTGAATTTCGAATCAACCTTTTTTTATATCTTTAAACTATGAAATTTCCCGAAAGATATCAGCCCGAAAACAACCATTCTTTTTCTAGTTACTGGAAACCTACCAACGATAATTTACTTCCAAAATTGCTTCCGAATGTTTCTTTGGAAGAAAGCGAACAGCTTATTCCGTTGTATTTTCAGGTAGATGAATTAGGCGATGCTGTAGCAAAAGAATATTTCACCAATAAACAATTCGGTGAAGCTATTGGAAACTTGCATCGCGATTTTTCTATATATCCTTCAAATCAAGAAAATCTTTCTGAAGCTACTCAAATACTTTTCAAACAACTAACCAATATTCCAGCTTGGGTAAATTTCGATTTGATTAATCTGGCGGCGACATACTGTAATCGTTGCGGTACATCGGCATTGTCGGTTTTGCGCAACTATTGCTTAATGGGTGGTTACGAATCATCGGCAATTAACAAACCGCTTATTTTTACAAAGGCATTGCACAAAGGTGCTGTAAAACGTTTGGCTGATACGGTTGATTTCTGGATGAATGCTACAACTATAGACGGACTAAAACCTCAACAAAAAGGTATTTATTCGATACTGACTACCCGACTAATTCATTCGTATTCTCGTTTACAGATTGAACAATCGACTGATTGGAAACCGGAACTTTGGGGCAGACCTATTAATTTATGGGATATGCTGGCAACAAATTTAGGTTTTTCGATTGCTTTTATGGACGGATTATCGAAATTAAAATTGCCGCCGACCAATGAAGAACTTCCCGCCGTTTTACACCTTTGGAAATATGTAGGCTACCTTTTAGGTATTCCGTTGGAATTATTGCCTGATACAGGCGAAGAAGCCGCAAAACAGCTTTATTTGTGGAGTAAAACCCAAAAAGGCATCGATCAAGATTCAAAAGATCTGGCTTATGCGTTGTATGAAGAACCTAAACTGGTTACGTTTACCAACAATTCGTTTATGAAATGGTTTGTACAAAAAACAAACATTGGTTATAACGAAGTTTTGTTGGGAACTGAAAGTAGATCTGCATTGGGACTTCCCTACTCTAAAGGTAAATACTGGATTTTATTGTTGAACAACGTCAACCAATACTTCGACAACAAAGCGAAAAGCAATTCAAAAACATACGCAAAAGTTGGTTTAAGAGGCCGAAAACAACAGGAAGACGTTTGGAATTTGTATCGAAAAGAGAAGAGGTAAAAAGGTCTCGACTCCGTTCGACCTGACAGATCAAACACCAATATAAAAAACAAAAGATGCTTAAAGCATCTTTTATTTATTAAACTTATACGTTAAACCAACCTGAAAAACACTGTTGTAATTTATATCGCCAAAATAAAAAAGCCAATAAACATCATCCTCTATTACATCGGCAACCCCAACTTTGTATCTACCTTCAACCGATAAATTCTCGGTAATATCGTAACCTAAACCAAGGTTAAGCGATAAATCGGCTCTGTTGTTATTGTACTTGCTTTCTGTTAACAGCAAATCTAACGACGGACCTACCTGTAAAAAGAACGATCTTAAGTTAAACTTGTTCATTACGGTTAAACCTAAATAATTCAAAGGAACATCGGCTTTTCCTCCGTTAGTTTCAGGAAAATATCGATCGCTTAAAAGAACATCGTTTGCACCTTGCATAGAAAAATTTAGTTCGGGCTGTAACGAATAAAACTTTGTAAACTTAATGTTTCCGAATGCACCAACATAAAAACCAGTTTTGGGTGATGCTTCAATATCTTCAATTGTAGAAATATTCAAGCCGCCACGTAATCCTGTTCTAAATTCTGTTTGCGCTTGGGCAGCAGTAAAACCAAATACCATCAACCCTAAAAAAATAATTTTTCGCATGTGTTTTTATTTAAAAGTATATGTTAAACCAACCATAAACGAACGGTTTAAGTTTGATAATGAGTATGAATAATCATTACTTCTTGCATAAATTGGTTCAATAATTCCTTGACGCATACGTGCTTCTACTCCTAATTTATCTGTAATATTGTATCCTAAACCTATATTAAACGTTAAATCAACTTCATTCTCTATAGAATAAGCAGCATCTCCAACATATGAACCTCCGTTTAAACCGCCCGGATAATTAGAGCTTTCGTTATCTGCGACAAGAATATCCAATCCCGGACCTATATGCAAACTGAATTTATCAAAATTAAATTTATTGATTAAATTTAACGAAACATACTCTAAATACAGTCCGCCTGTTCGAACTGTTTCTTTACTCTGATTAAAATCATAATTAATAATGCTTATATTTTCGGCTCCCTGACGCAGATACATCAGCTCAAACTGCATATTATACACTTTACCCAATGCCAAATTACCATAAGCACCCAAATAAAAATTGTTGCGATAATCTGCACCGAAACCTGTAATTGTAGAGGCAGAATATCCGGCTTTAACTCCCGGTTTAAAAGAAACCTGCGCATTTGCCGATCCAAAAGCACAAACTGCCAACAGTATTATAACTTTTTTCATAAGTAGTATTTTAAATGTTAATAAATGTTTATGAGCCGAATATACTATTTTCTTTTGATATTACCATAAATAAACTTCTTGCACTACATTAAGCAGAAACCACAACTATTTTACGAACTTTACTAAAAATTAGAACATATGGAACTAGGAATATCGATGTTTGGCGATTTAAGGTTAGATCCGCAAACGCAACAACGCAAAGCACCTCATCAACGATTTACCGAAATGCTGGAACAAGTTAAACTGGCAGACGAAGTTGGTTTGGATGTTTTTGAAATGGGTGAACACCACCGTGCAGACTACAGCGTAACCAATCCGCAGTTGTTTTTAAGCGCAGCAGCGGCAGTTACAAAAAATATAAAATTAGGATCGGCAGTAACGGTTTTAAGTTCGAGCGATCCGGTGCGTTTGTTCGAAGATTTCAGTATGTTGGATCAAATATCTAAAGGTCGAGCGCATATTATGGCGGGTCGCGGCAGTTTTATAGAATCGTTTCCACTTTTTGGTTTTAGTTTGGATAATTACGATGCGTTGTTTGAAGACAAACTGATGCTTTTATTGGATTTGATTGATAAAAACGGCACCGATATTAACTGGAACGGGCGTTTGACTCAAAACCTGCAGAATGTAAATCTGTATCCGAAACCATTTCAGGACAAATTACCTGTTTGGATTGCGGTTGGCGGTACACCGGCATCGGTTCTTCGTGCAGCTCGATTGGGATTGCCGATCATGTTTGCCATTATTGGCGGAATGCCGATTAACTTTAAACCTTTGGTTGATTATTACAAAGAGAATTATCTGGCGGCAGGTCACGATGCAACAAAAATGCAGTTGGGAATTAATTCGCACACTTTTGTAGGAGCTACCAGCAGTATAAAAGACGAATATTTTCCGTTTTATGCTGCACAGATGGATCATATAGGGAAAGATCGCGGTTGGGCACCTTTTAGCAAAGAGGTGTTTTTAAACACAACCCGACCAGAAGGTGCGTATTTTATGGACGAACCAAATGCAGTTGTCGATAAAATTCTGCAACAGCACGAATGGTTTGGTCATACCCGTTTTGTAGGTCAGATGGATGTTGGCGACCCAGATCACAATATGCTTATGAAATCGATTGAATTGTTTGGAACTAAAGTGGCTCCGGAAGTTAGAAAGGCTTTGAAATAAAAACAGACAGGTTTAAAACCTGTCTGTTTTTTTTTGATATTAAACATAAAACTATACTATATCAATTCCCATCATATTCAATTGTCCAATTTAAACTATCTAAATCATCAACATCTAAATTATATTTTCTGTTATAAACATTTTTGGCATGTATTCCTTCCCAACCATATTTATCAACACTATCTTTCTGAATAATATAAAGATGTAATTTCTTATCCTTTGCAGAGTTAGCATATCTATACCATTCTCTTGGACGTCTTGATATTTCAATTGTACTGTGTTGAACAATCTCATCACTCATGAATAATCCCGTTATATCAATTACAGTAAATTGCTCTCCTTTTTTCATTCGTTCGCTAATTCGATATTTCTCTATATCAAACATCTCATCTTCTATCGTCATACTATAGTATATCGAATGATCAGAATTGTTTTTTATAATTATCTCTTCTAAATCATATCCTTCACATTTAATCATTAATAATAAGATCAAAAAAGGAAACAATAATAGAGCACAAAATTTCTTCATAAATCAAACCTTTTTCTTTAATTTTTGTATCGAATTACTCTTTTCACCAATAAAACCGCTCATTTCGGTGAAATTTACTGCAGAATAAATCAAACAGATAATAAACAACCCAATTAAAATAAACAGTACTTTTAAACTGCTTACGCCCGATGCAAAAAACAGCATAGACAGCACAAAACCCGCCAACCAGGTAACACCAATGGGCAAGGCAAACAAAGTGCCCATTTTTTCGGCAAAAACCCTCAGACCAATTGCTTTTAGAAATGTATCGACCAAATAAATAACAATTGCCAAGGGAATGATTCCAAAGGCGACTATAAACACCAAAATGCCCGGTTCGGATTCTAAATATCTTAAAAAATCAACAATCATTCTGTTAGAATTTAATGCCGTTATACACTTTTTCCTGTTCGGTAATCTGTAAAAAATTACGCTTGTTGTAACGCAGCATTCCTGCAAAAATTACATTTGGAAATTCCTGAATGCCGGTATTGTACAAAGCTACTGTTTCGTTAAACAATTCGCGACGGTCGGCAATGGCATCTTCGATTCCTGAAACACGGTTTTGTAAATTATTAAACGCTTGGCTTGACTGTAATTCGGGATAATTCTCGCTTACCGCAAAAACCGTTTTCAACGCACCCGCCGTTTCGTTTGCAATAGCAACTTTTTCATCGCTTTGTGTTGCATTCAGAAAATCGGTACGCAGTTTTGTCAGTTTTTCTAAAACCGATTGTTCAAAACCGGTGTGCTGTTTCACAACTTCAATAAGGTTGGGAATTTCATCGGCACGCTGTTTCAACAACACATCGATATTAGCAAAAGCCTTGTCGGCATTATTGTTTAAAAAAACCAAGCGGTTGTAAATGGCAATTGCGCCACCCACTAAAGCAACCACAAGAACTACAACAATTAAAAGTGCCAATAAATTTTCCATAATTTGTTTTATTTAATTTTCAACAGGTTCCGCATAAATAGCCTCATCGCTATTTTCATTGGTTACCTGCTCTTCTTTTTCTGATTTATTATTTTTAAAAATACCAAAATTTTTGTTTAAATATCTGTGTGGACTAACCGAAACTCCCGAAGATGAAACTCGAATATCCGACGAAAGTATAAATGCTGCCCACAACAAAAATGCAATGATGTACGGACGTGCTTTTGCCAGATAATACATTGCCTGATCGTGTTTTTCTACGGCAGTTGTAGGCGTAATAGATAAAATTCGTTTGTTTTCATCGTATGCAAAAACAGGTTCGTTGTTTTCTCTTGAAGCTTTTCCGATCATCAAATACAGTTTATCGTCTTCTTCCAAAACGTATTCGGTATATTTTTTACCGTTGCTTCGGTACGAATATTCATTAAAATGAAGCAACTGCAATTTATCGGGAATTACTTTAATTCTACCGGTTTCATCTTCCAAAAAAAATGGATTATACAAAAAATCGGTATGTATGGTTGACAATTGTTCTTTACCGTCATCGTCGTGACTTATTTCCTGTATCAAATAATAATATCCCGCACAACGCTTGCTTTTAACTCGGCTTGTTAAGGCTTCATCAATTACAATTTTACCCTGAATTTCTGCCAATCCCATTGCAACAGACCGTATTTTTGATGTAGGCAACGATTTTTGCAGCTTCATTAAACTACTTCCCGATCTTTTTTTACTGATTACTGCTGTTAGAACAATTAATAAAATGGGTCCGAAAAATCCTAAAACAGCAAAAGATCCAAAAAAGCATGCGATAAAAAACAGACTTTTAAGTAACTCCCAAATCCAGTTTTTCTTTTTTGCAGGTTTAAGATATTGTGCATTTTTATTGGTGATTCGAGCTAATTCCTGCTGTTTGTTTTGATAATTTACGCGTTCCCTAATACCTAAAACGGGCGCTATAATTACGATTCCTAAAAATGCCATTGGAAAAGTGAGCACAAACAAACTGCCAATCCCAATTAACATAAACTGCGGTTGAATAAAATAAAGAACCACTAACAGTAGCGGATACACTGCAAAAAAATATTTCCCAAGATTAATTTTATACAATCCGGTAAATATCATGTAATGAAAAAACGACACAATAAGCGAAACCACCAGCGCGCCAATCAGTAAGCCGGCATCAACTTGTTGCTGCATAATGCTGTTATACAAATCTTCCATAAAAACTATACTTGTATTTTATTCCATGCAATAACTTGTACACCGCTAGAATACTGAACTTTTAAAGGAAGTTCGTTCAAATTTAAATCGCCCAAAACATAATCTGTCTGCAATTCATAAAGTGTTAGTTGGTGTAGCGGCCAAGGAATATGATGAATATCGTATCGATACAAATTTTCATCGGCATCAACATACAAACAATATCGCTCGGTTAAAAAGCAATCCAAATCGGTTTTATCTGTTATTTCGGTTCCAATTTCATATTTTGCTGCAAACGAAAAATTCTTCTTTTTAAAAACCGATTGAAAGTAATCTTTATTGTTTCGATACATATCAGCATGTTCATAAGGTAAAACCGACAATAATTTTGAAACGGCTACCGAAATGATCTTACTTGCCTCGATGTTTAAAAAATACACGCCCGGAATATCGTCTTTTACAACATAAGCCCGCAAATTGATCTCATCGAAATTAGAAATTGGCGCAAACGGAGGTAAAAATCGCGGTCGGATTTTTTCCATAGTAAAAGCCACCAACGAAACGTAAGCTTCGTTATTAAACAGATCAATTGTTAAGCCATCGGGAATTAAATTCTGCAAAACTTCGGCATCAACCTTCCAATGAAAAAACAAGGCGCGGTTCCATTCCTGATAAAAACTATAAGGCTGTTTTGAGTAATCCCAAGTTCGGTGATCGGTTTGTTTCAATATTTTTTTGATTGATAATCCCATATCATTCCTGGTTTTTATCGTTCAATAAATCATCGGTAAAATGCCGCCGCTGTTTTTCTGCAGAAAATTTTTCAGCATTGTATTGGTTCGATTTATTTCGAGGAATTGATAACGACTGCCATTTTTCGTTTTGAATCATTTTTCCTATGAAAACAATCTGACCAACATGATACGGGTAATGAGCCAATTGTCGGTTAATAGCTTCTTGCACCGTATGCCCTTCGTTACGAATATAGATGATTTTGTTCAAGTCGCTTTCAGACAAACTGTTCAAGGTTTTAAACAAGCAGTTCCAACCGGCTTCCCATTTTTCCAGAACTTCGGTTGCAGAATTTAAATCGGCTTCAAACTCACTGTCGCGGTTTCGCCAATCTTTTTCGCCATCGGTTGTAAAAATATCGGTCCAACGCGAAAGCATATTTCCCCACAAATGTTTCACAATAACGGCAATGCTGTTGCTTTCTGGGTTAAACTGCCAAAAGAAATCGGGTTCATGTAATTGTTCAAACGTTTTATCGCCCAAATGTTTATAATAGGCAAACTGCTTTTTTACACTTTCTATAAATGTTGATTCCATTTGTTTTGATTTTAAAATAGTGACAAATCATTTTTTCCGGGATACGGAAGATTTAACTTAAACTCGGCATTCAATTGTTTAATAAAATGAGTTGCCAGCAAAGGCGATTCTACTTCCGTATTTTGATGAATGAAGAAATACAGTTTCTGCAAACCGTTTTTACGCCAATCTTTGATAACCGTAAGCCAATCATTTAAGCGTTTATGATCCGAATTGTCATTTGCACTTACATATCGCACAAAAGCTGTTTTGCTTGTTAAACGCATGTGAATCATATCACGGCGACCCGCAGTATCAACGATAATATTTGCCACATTGTTCTTTTGTAACAAATTGCAATATTGATTGAAAATGGTTTTATCTGCAAACCATTCTTCGTTACGAACCTCAACAGCTAATGGAAAACCTTTTGGGAATTCTTCGATAAATTTCTGTAATCGATCAAAATCTTTTGGTTTGAAATTTTCGTGCATCTGTAGAAAAATCATTCCTAATTTATCTTCGAAAAACGCCAAAGCATCGGTAAACGCCAATACTTTTTCATTGGTGTTCAATAACCTGCTGTAATGACTTATTGATTGCGGAATTTTAGGAAAGAACTTAAAAGTTTCGGGTGTTTTATCATTCCAAATCTGCACTTGATCTTTAGACGGCGAACTGTAATACGTAGCATTCAGCTCGATACTATTGAACTGTTGCGAATAATACGTCAATTCGTCTTTTGTGCCTTTTGGGTAGAAGTTTTTTAAATCGGTTTTGTTCCATTTGGCGCAACCAACAAAAACCTCGAAATTACCTTTAGGCTTTTTTCCTAAAACGGCATAAGTTTCGGGCGGAGTTGGCGGTAAGGTAAAATCGACCAAAGACGGATCGGCAACTTTTCCAAATTTCATTTTTTATTTAAAGATAGTTTTTTTCTTAAAAACTGTCGATAATAATTGTTGATAATTACAGAGTTGCTATATTTATAAAAACTTAAATCTGTTTTATAAATGCAAAATGAATACAAAGCTTTAGCAGATTCTTATGAAAACGCTATTTTTTCTTTTAACGATTTTAAAGTTGGTGGTGTTGGCGGAAGCAGAATGACGATTAGTGAATATCCCATTGAAATACCGTATAAAAATATGATAATCAACGTTAGTAATGAATTAGGAAATCATAATTTAGGAAAAGTTGATGTAACTTTCAGCAATTGCAATTTTCATTCTTTTGAGATCACTTCTCGCAATCATTTTATGAGCTTATTCTCACGGAAAAAAGAAATGTTGAAAATATCGTGTACCAACAATACTTTAAAAAATACCATTCAAAACACAGCAATAGCATCTGGTTTAGAGAAAATTGCAAAACAAAATGCGTTTGAACCACATATAGCATCAAATTACATTAACGGAAAATGGAATATTTCTACAAAATACCATTTAGAGTTTGAAGACAAACTTGGAGCTTTAAAAGCATTGATTGATTTTCATAAATTGTTAATTGATTCGATCTAATTTAATCTCCCGGAAAAAAAACATGAAAACCCACACCACGAATTGACTGAATTTTTATACGATCGTCGTGTTGAAAGTATTTTCGTAAGCGGCTTATAAAAACATCCATACTTCTGCCGGTAAAATAATCGGTATTTTTCCAAACGTGCTGTAAAATAATTTCGCGTGTCACTACCTGATTGTTGTATTTCGTAAGGAGTAAAAGCAGTGAAACTTCACGCTCGGTTAACTGATAATCTGTGTTTGAATGTTGCAGAATCAATTGTTTTGGTTTGAAAATATAATTGCCAATTAGGATTTCATCATTTACAGATTTATAGCCTTTTCGGTTTAGAATATTTTTAATGCGTAATATTAATTCTTCGGGATCGCAAGGTTTGGAGATATAATCATCTGCACCGAGTTTTAATCCTAAAATACGGTCGATCTGTTGATTTTTTGCTGTGAGAAACAAAAACGGAAAATCGGTTTTTTCCTGTAGTTTTTTTGCCAAGGTAAATCCGTCCATTTCGGGCAGCATTACATCTAAAATAGCAATATCACATTGGTTTACAGCCGTAAAGTCATCTAATGCCTGCATAGGATTTTGATACCAATGCACATTAAACTCATACATTTCAAGGTATTGTTTCAATATAAAACCAAAATCGTATTCGTCTTCAATCAATAAAACCGCTACTTTTTTCATAGTTCGATACTTAAATGACAACCCTTGCCCAAATTGCTTTTAACCTGAATAATCCCCTGATATTTCTGCACAATTTTGCTTACCAAATACAAACCTACACCCAAACCTTTAACGCTGTGAATGTTGTTTATGGGCACACGATAATATTTGTCGAAAATATATTTTTGTTCGTTTGCAGCGATGCCGATTCCGTCATCAATAACATCAATTTTTAAGGCATTTTCGTTTCGAAGTATAGTAAGTTTAATATTTTTACCTCCGTATTTAATACTGTTATCCATCAGATTTCCTAAAACTGTTTCAATATCGGCAGAATTTATCTTTAACTCATCGGTAAGAGTTTCAATAGAAATATCCCATTTAATATTTGGATACAATGTTTTGTAATCATTTGTAAATACTACAATCTGCTTTTTTGTTGCGTGATTATTTTGTAAATCTTCCGTATTTAAAGGTTTTAAAAGATGTTCCAACCGATTAATTTGTCGATCCATTAATGTCAGTGTTTCTGTACTGTACGCTTTTTGAATTTGTTTTGACGCAATTTTCAACGTTGCTAAAGGCGTTTTAAATTCGTGCGAAATATTATCAATGGTATCGTGCAGCAACAGTACCTGCTTGCGTTGCTCGTTATACTTTTTGTATGATTGAAAATACAGCACAAGCACCATAATCATTATGAAAATAGAAACTGCAAACAAACCCCAAAGTTCTTTAAACAGAATCATATTCATATTTAAAACATCATAATACATTGCCTGCTGAATCACATAACTTCGCTCATCCGTTTTAGAAACAGATTTTTCATAAGTGCTGGCAATATCAATTCTATCGTCAAAACTTTTTGTATTCAGCGTATCTCTTTGTGTTTCGGTTGTTGAATTTGATTGGGTAGATTCCCATTTTGATTCACTCAACAAATAATTTTCAACCGGTTTAGGATTGGTTGTATAAATAACAATAGGTTTTGAAACTATTTGCTGATTATTGGTTTTATCGTACACACCCAGCAATTCTTTTTTAAACGCTAATTCTAAACCGCTTTCTTTATATTGTTGTTTCACATACGCGCGCAACTCTCTGGCAAGGCTGTCGTTTTTGAACTTCATTTCTTTTTCAAAATGCTGTCGGGCAGCTGCTTTACTATCAAATTCTTGCCACAGATATAAACTTTCATCCCAACGGGTATCTTCCAAAAACGAATAATCAACGGTTGTTTTTTCAAATATATCGTGGGCTTTACTTTTAATTTCGTTCTTTTTCAGCAAAACTGTATTGTACAAAAAGTACGACTGTATTGCAGCCAAGACCACAAACAGCAGCGAAAAATAAAGGATAGGATGTTTTCTTACGTTTTTCATCAGTAACAAATATAAAAAAACTATTATGTGTAAAAACACGTTAACCACCCATTAACCGTTCGTTAACCCACGCACTGCAAAAATAGCCACACATTTGTAAAAAATAATCACATGAAAAAAATTACACTTGTTTTGATGCTTTTATGCTGTATGCAGATTTGGGCACAGCAACAAAATATTAGCGGCACGGTTTATACAAAAGACGATATTCCTGTTTCGTATTTAGAAATTAGAATTCTTGATGTTTCAAAAAACTATCAGCAATCGGTTGCAACAGATTCATTGGGAAACTTTGAAATTATTACAGATCAACCGGAAATTATTTTGGATATTAATGATGATTTTCATCAACCGTTGCAACAGCAAATTTCTACCGAAGATCAAAAAAATAGATTAACGTTATATCTGATTCCTTTAGAAGAACAACTATCTGAACTAACCATCAGCGTTAAACGACCAAAAGTAAAACAGAAAATAGACCGTATGGTTTTTGACGTTGAAAACAGTTCGCTAAGCAATTTAAATACTTGGGAAATTTTAAAACGTACACCGAACATCACTGTTAAAAACAGTAGTTTGCAGGTGCGCAACAACAGCAGTGTTCTGGTTACTATTAACGATAAAAGATGGATGATGTCAGCGCAAGAACTGCAAACGTTGCTGGAAAACACTCCGGGTAACGAATTGCAGGCAATTGAAGTTATTACAAATCCGCCGGCACAGTACGAAGCATCGGGCGCTGCCATTATAAACATCAAACTAAAACAGAACAAACTGTTGGGGTACAAAGGCACGCTTTTCAGTAAATACGAGCAAAGTGTGTATGCCAAAGGTGTAGCCGGAATAAGCAATTTTTACAATATCGGCAAATGGAATTTTGCTGCAAGCTATTATCATGGTGGCGGAAATTACGTGCGCAAAAGCAAAGATTATGTTTTTTACGAAGAAGATGCTACTACCTGGAGAACCATTACAAACCGTAAAGATACCAGCAAATCTCAAAACACTTGGAATGCCATGATTGGTTATGAAAAAGATTCGTTAACCAGTTTTAATGTAGGAATCAACGGATTTTATCAGCCAAATTCACACGGTTTATACAACATTCCAACGGTAATCACGAATAGCGCAAACGATATAATTTCACAGTTTAACACGATAAACGATCATAACGAAAACAACAATCAGATCAATGCGTACGCTCAATTTCAGAAGAAAATAAAAGATCATACATTTTCATCAACCGCTCAATTTACCAACAATTCAAAAACAAAGTTTCAGGATATCATAACACAATATCCAACTTCAAGAAATCAATTTACGAATGATGAAGAAAGTAGCACGCAGGTTTTTGCCGTTCAGGTTGATGATTCGTACAAAAAAGACAAATTTATGTGGGACAACGGATTAAAGTTCAGTACTATTTCGTCTGATTTCACCATGCTTTTTTCTGACGATGATAAGGGAAATTTACAGTTGAATCCCGATAAAAGTAATGACTTTGATTATACCGAAAATAACTATGCAGCTTACAGCAGTTTTAGTTACGATTTGGAAAAATGGTCTTTTAAAGCCGGGTTACGTGCAGAATATACACAGTTGGAAGGCGTGGTAAAACAACCTGCTGATGTGAACAGACAATCGTATTTACAATTGTTTCCTACGTTGTATGCAATGTATAGTTTTCATGATTCGCACCAATTGGGAATTTCGTACGGAAAAAGAATTACACGACCTTATTATTCTTGGTTAAATCCGGCAAAATCTTATTATAACGAATTTTCTTATTTTCAGGGTGATCCGCGTTTACGACCAACCATTACGCATAATATCGAACTAAATTACAGTTTTAAAAATGCAATCATTACGCCTTATTACCGCTACGAGAAATTTCCTGCAATGGAAATCAACTTTCAAATTCCCGAAACTAAAAATTTAATGTACCGATATACCAACATAAAATCTGAAAATGCTGCCGGTTTACAACTTTACAAAAACTTTGAAATTTCCGAAAAGTTATCTATCGATTTAAGTACTAATACCGAATACCGTCAGCAATATTTTTGGGATTTAAAAAACCAGTTGTACGAGAATAAACGATTAACTTTTAACGGGAGAACCAACGTGCAGATCCAGTTAAACCAAGATGCCGACTGGGTTTTAAACACGAGTTTCTTTTATACATCGCCAACCATTCAAGGAACGTTTAACATATCGAGCTTTTCAAGTACATCTTTACAAATGACACGCAAGTTTTTTAATAAGAAGTTAGATGCATCGATTGCTTTTAACGATATTTTTTACAGCGAAAAAACAAAGATCAGTACAAAATACGCCAACCAGAATAATTACTTTTTAGATGCTGCAGATACTCGAAATTTTATGATTACGTTACGATATCAATTCGGAAACCAGTCATTAAAAACAGCGCAAAGAGTAGAAAAAACCGACGAACAAAACCGCTTATGATTACATTTTTTTAGAATTAGTTAATTGAAAAAGCCACTCGTTTGAGTGGCTTTTGTTATTTATTCAGTAAAATCGCGTCGATTACGTAATTGTAATTCAATAAATCGCGATCGTCTTCGTTATAAATTCGTTCCCATTTAAAATCAGGCAGAAAAATTCGGGTTGCAGCTTTGCCGTTCCAATCAACCTTTAAATCGTGTTTTTGTAAAACTTCCACAATTTTTTGGGCAACTTCTCTGCTTACCACATCACTTACGTTGTTTATCTTTTGAAAACTGATGTACAAACCTTCGCCACGAACTGCGCGTTCCATATCCTGACCGTGGTAAAAACAGTATCCTTCCGATTTTTCGTCGTTATCAATCAAAGTACGCTCTACTTCAGCAACTTCGTATTCCCCGTCGTCATTGGTAAATCCTGAATAATGAAGGGCAATAATTTTAGATTCTGCCAACTCATCAAAAGCAGCAATTAAACGTGTGGTTTGCGTGTTTTCGCCCCAAGATTCACTTTCTTTTAAAAGCTCTTCGTTCACACGATCAATCTGTTCGTACGCCCATTCTTCCGATATCTCGTCTTCAAAACCATTGTCTTCTATTTCTTCGATGATATTGGTTTGAATGTCTTCCAAACTATAAAATCCTGAACGTACCTGCGTGTAAATCGAGTCAAAAATGAACTGTTGATCTTCAGACATACTCTGTTTCATAAAAATTTGCTTTTAAGCCTTTAACTGTTTTAAATTTAATAGTACGAATATATTAATTCCATTTAAATTTCATGCACCGCCTATTAATTTTTTATGTTTTTTTTCTAATTAATACAAATGATAACGTTAAAACAACACAGCATTTAAAAGAAGTTTCGCCAGCCGCCTACTTTTGTCAAGTAAGCGTTACCTTTGCAAATTGATATTTTAAGATGATGAATAAAGGATTGATTGCTTTGGCATTTGGCGGACTGGCTATTGGTATGACGGAATTTACCATGATGGGAATTTTGCAGGATATTGCCAAAGACCAGCAGATTGAAATTACCCAGGCAGCCCATTTTATTGCTTTATATGCATTGGGTGTTGTGGTTGGCGCGCCTATTTTAACCATTTTTACGGGAAAGATCGCTCCTAAAAAAGTGTTGCTGCTGTTAATGTTGCTTTTTATAGTTTTTAACGGATTGTTTGCCATTGCACCCGATTACAACACATTGGCAATAAGCAGATTTATGTCGGGCTTACCGCACGGTGCCTTTTTTGGTGTAGGATCGGTAGTTGCAGCAAAGTTGGTTCAAAAAGGAAAAGAAGCGCAGGCAATTGCCTTTATGTTTACAGGTATGACCATTGCAAATTTAGCCGGAGTTCCGCTGGGCACCTACATTGGACATCATTATTCGTGGCGAATTACCTACGGAATCATTGCAGCTTTGGGATTGATTACCATTGCAAGTATCTATTTTTGGCTGCCAAATATCAATAACAAAACAAATGGAGATTTAAAACAGCAACTTTCTTATTTTAAACAGGCGAAAGCTTGGATAATTGTCGCTGTTATTTCTATTGGAACAGGTGGTTTGTTTTCATGGATCACCTACATTTCGCCAATGGTAACAAAAGTGGGCGGTTTACAAGAAGACCGCGTGCCGTTTATTATGGTTTTAGTCGGTTTGGGAATGTTCTTTGGAAACATTTTAGGTGGTAAACTGGCAGATACCATTTCGCCTACAAAAGCGGCTATTGCGTGTTTTACCACTATGGCACTTACGCTGGTTACAGTTTATTTCACGGCACACATAACATCTTTAGCCTATGTAATGGCATTTGTTACAGGCTTGGTCGCTTTTACTATTGGGTCGCCATTGCAAATGATGCTGATTACATCTGCAAAAGGATCTGAAAATATTGCTGCGGCAGCCGGACAAGCGAGTTTCAACATTGGTAATACTTTAGGAGCTTATTTAGGTGGAATCCCAATCACACTTGGTTATGCTTATAATTCGCCTGTATTGGTTGGTGTGGGTATGGCAGGTATTGGTGCGATGCTTGCAACTGTCTATCTAAAGAAGTTTTTAGTACGATAAATTACACTTTTTGTAGAAAAAATAACCATAATTTGTATTTATGATAAATTACAACCCCTTTAATTAGCGATATCTATGTTGTGGCACAATGCTTGGTTTATACACATTGTAACATTAAATATTAAAAAGCTATGAAAAGTATTTTAAAGATTTTCGGAATTTTATGTTTATCAATCTTTGTTTTTACAGCATGTAGTGATGATGACGATCCAGCAAACAACGATTTTTTTATTGGTAGATACAACGGTAAAGTAACATTTGCCAACGGCGATGAAAGTAAATCGAATGATAACGGACACGTACAAGTTGTAAAAGTAGGCGATAAATACAACTTCTTATTTTCGGACAGTATTCCTGATATTACAGGAATCGAAATTGAGAAAAACGAAAATTCTGCAGTGATGATTGGTTCTACCGAAACACATTACATAAGAATTACAGCAAGTAAATTAACCATTCTGTATTTAAAAGATGGTTCAACTTGGACGGCTGATGCCAACAGATAAAATTAAACATATTTTTTTTAAGAGTCATATTTTTTAATATGGCTCTTTTTTTTATATTTACTTGAATTATTAAGTTATTTTTAACACAATCTCACATAACCTAACACTTATGAAAAACAAGTATTTAACGCTACTAACGTTAATTTCAATCCCTTTATTTGGTCAAACGTATTCGGCTGAAGAATTTATTTCTTCGGGTATAGAACAACATAACAACAAAGCTTACGACAAAGCAATAGCAGATTTTAGTAAAGTAAATATTAGCGATCCAAAATATATTTCTGCTCAATACGAAATTATTAATTCATTACTTGCAGATAGAAAGCTGGATGAAGCTTTAAAACTATCAACACAACTTTTCGAAGAAAAAAAACATTTAGAAGCACCTTATTTATTAGCACTTCTTGGAATTGTTTTAAGTGAAAACAATAAGCTAGATGAAGCAATACAAATGTTTGATTTAGGCCTAAAGAATAATCCAGAATCTACGCATTTGCTACTAAATAAAGCGGTAGTTCTTTATAAACAGAAAAAAAATCAAGAAGTTTTAGATCTTTATAAAAAAATCATATCAATAGATCCTTCGCACACAAGTGTGCTATTTCATTTAGGTAATTTGGCTTTAGAAGACGGTAAAATTGTAGAAGGCAGTTTGTCGTTAATGACCTTTTTAATGCTTGAACCTCTTTCATCAAACGCTATAAGTGCATTAAGTACTTTAAACAAAAAATACCACCAGAACTACAACAACAAACCAATATTAAAATATTCCGAAACGGGCGATCAATTTAAAGAACTAGAAGAACTTTTAAATGCTCAAGTTCAGTATCATACAAATTATCAATTAAAAATTGGAATTGATGATATTGTTGTAAGAAACATGCAAGCCATAATTGACTATTTTGAAACACACAATATTAAAAACGGCTACTTTGAAAATCAATTTGGTAAACATTTCAAAGAAATTGCGTTGGCAAAACATACAAAAAACTATTTATACCTTTCACTTGGATCTATAAGTTCCAATTTTGAAAAAGAATATTCTAAAAACGATAAAGAAATTAAAAATTACGTAGAGAACTTTTTAATCCCAAAAATAACAGAGAATTACTTTATTGGTTACAGAGGAAATCAAAAGTATAAAGTTTTTAGAGAAAACAATGAAAAAGTTTTTTTACCCCTTAATAAAGAAAATGAATTAGAAGGAACTGGAATTGTAGAAGATTTTTTAGGCACAAAAAAGGCAGACATTACTTATAAAAACAATAATTTAAACGGTGTAAAAAATTATTACCAAACTAATGGAAACTTAAGGTACTCTGAAAATTATGCAAACGGAGAAATAACTGGCGGTATAAAAAATTACGCCGTAAACAAACAATTAATTTTAGATTTAAATTCTAAAAACGGAAAAGCAGATGGTAAATACACCACTTACTATCCTACATCTGGCAAAAACTGTGAAGGCACTTATGTAGATGATTCTTATAACGGACTTTCGGAATGTTTCTACGCTGATGGTACAAAAAGAATAATTGCAAATTACAAAAATGGTTTATTTAACGGCGAATACAAACGTTATAACGAAACAGGAACTTTGGTATTAAACACCAACTACACAGATAATGAAATAGATGGTAATTTTTTAGAATATTACGACAACGGCACCTTAAAACTAGAATCTAAATATATTAAAGGAAAACCTGTAACTTACACAAGCTACCACTCTAACAAAAAAATAGAAAACCAAATTACTTACAAGGATCATAAAATTGTTTCTAGTGAACTTTTTTCTGTTGATGGAAAATTACTTGAAAAAGAAAATTATGACGCAAAAGAGAACTTAATTTCTACAGAAAGCTTTGATGAAAGCGGACATAAATATCAAACACACTTTTTCAAAAACGGTAAATACAGCCATTCAGAGTTTCAATTTGCGAATGCACCTGCGTTAAAAAACAAAGATAAAACGCAGTACCAAAATTACAATGCATTAGGAAATCTTATTGCAGAAGGATCTTTCGAAAAAAGCAAACCTGTTGGCGAATGGAGCTATTATAATGAGTTAGGACATTTAAAAAGCAAAACAACTTTTGATAATAATGGAGATTATTTAAAAATTGAAACATTTTTAAACAACGGCCAAAGAGATTATAAAGTTTCGTACAAAGAAAATCTATACAATGGTTTGTTTGAAGATTTTTGGAACAACAAAATAAAATACACACAGTATTATGATGAAAACGGTTTAAACGGTCCGGAAATTTTGTATTACGATAATGGTAAAATATCTACAAATTCATTCTACACTAATAATAACTTAGAAAACGAAAAGTTTAGTTACACACAAAACCAAACACTTTATCGTAAAGACATACTAAGCTCTAATTTAACTTTAGCTTCTACATTTTACTTGTTAGATACACCTTCTACTTTTGATTTTGCAGAAAAAAACGGAAAATTTACTATTAAAGAAACTACCGCAATTACCAAAACTGTTGAACTAAAAAACGGACAATTACACGGAACATCTGTAAAACAAGCTGGTAGTTTAGTTTTAAACAAAGAAAATTATGTAAATAACGTATTACACGGAAAACAAATTTACAATGCCCCAACTGGCAAACTTATATATGAAGCAGATTATTTTGCCGGTAAACGCCACGGTTTTTCTAAAAAATATGATCATTTAGGCAATCCTACCAACAGTTTGCAGTTTGAATGGGGTAAAGAAAATTTTGTAAGAACGATCTTTATTCCGGGAATAAATAAAAAATCTACCGAAGTAAATTATATTAACGACCAACGCCACGGAACTAACACTATATTTGGAACAAACGGCGAAACACTTGCAATTATTCATTACTATTATGATACACCAACAAGCTATCAAACGGTAGATAAAAATGGCGAATTATCAAGCAAAACACCTTTTACTAAAGAAACTAATAAAATAGAGTCCTATTATAAAAACGGAAAAAAGGCATTAGAAATTAATTTTAAAAACTTTCTTTATAATGGCGATTATAAGTTAAATTTCGAAGACGGATCTTTAGCATACCATGTTCAATACAATTCTGGGTGGTTAAACGGCAGTCAACATATTAATTACGAAAACGGTCAGCGCTACATGCAACGTCATTTATAAATGGCAAACAAGAAGGAAACACCATTTACTTTGATAAAAACGGCGACAAATTGATTGAAACCGAATATTCTGAAGATGAAATTCATGGAAACTATAAAATTTATGAAAACAATAAAATTAAACATAACTACACCTATGATTCAGATATTTTGGTGGCGATTTAGCTTAATAGTTTTACTGTTTTCAGGTATTGTGAGTAATGCACAGCCTGTTTCTAACCCGCAACAAAAATATCCGGGACAATCAGAAATCGTAACAGATTATGTAGAACATTATAATATAGACATTAACAAAAACAATCAATTGGTTATCTCGCAAGATAACCATGAAGAATCTATGATTATTAGTGATAAAGGTGGTTTTAGCGCCGTAGAAAGCATTGTTTTTTCTGATCTTTCTCCCATAAAATCATACGAAGCTTACACGTTAAACACTATAAATGGCAGACAAAAAAAAACCGATGTTGCACATATTGCAGATAAAAAACTGGATCGCCAAAGTGTTTTTGATAGCGATGTAAAACTTAAAACCTTTAATTATGCCAACCTTACCAGCGGTAGCAAAAAAGTTTTAAAGTATAAAATTGAATTTGCCGATCCGTTTTTACTGCACAGATTTATGTTTGCAACAGGTTATGTAAACGAAAAAAGAACCTTAAAAATAAGTCACCCAGAAACAGTAAAAATAGATTACAGGTTTTTTAATATTGATAAAAACACGTTAGATATTAGTACCGAATCTAAAAAAGGCGTTACCACTACAACATTTAAAAAAGAAAACATACCCGCCATGAAAGGCGATGGAGGTGCAGCCGGAAATATGTACGAAACACCACACCTTCACTTTTGGATTTCAGAATACAAAACCAAAGATCAATTGGTACCTGTTTTAGGATCGGTTGATAAACTATATGCATATTATCACAACTTCATATCAAAAATAAACCAAAAAGAAAGTGCCGATTTAAAAGCATTTACGGTAGATCTAACAAAAAATTGTACTACCAATGACGAGAAAATGAAAACCATTTTTAAATGGGTTCAAAAAAACATTAAATATGTTGCGTTTGAAAGCGGTTATGAAGGATTTATTCCCAGAGAAGCAGATAAAGTGTTTGAACGCAAATTCGGTGATTGTAAGGATATGACGAGTATAATTACCGAAATGGCTAAATATGTAAATGTGCCAAACGTAAATTTCACTTGGATTGGCACACGCGAATTACCTTACACCTATCAGGAACTTCCCACGCCTGCGGTAGACAATCACATGATTGCGACATATATTAAAGACGGAAAGAAAATATACCTTGATGCTACAGATGCAAATGTACCTTTTGGCATGCCTTCTGGTTTTATTCAAGGTAAAGAAGCGCTTATTGCTCAAGGCAATTCGTACATTATAGCAACAGTACCAGAAGTCGATGCGCAGTTAAACAACATTACCGATGTAATAGATATTTCATTATCCGAACAAAAAATTATTGGAAAAGGTGTGTACGCTGCAAATGGTTTAGCTGCAACACAGTGTCGTAATGTAATTGGCGACAATGCACGCCATAGAAAAGAGTATGTTTTTTCTTTATTGGAAAAAGGAAATAATAAGTTTAAGCTTTCTGATTTTACTGAAAAAGATTTCGACAATAACGAGCAACCTTACACCATTACCTATAATTTTGAATTAGATAATTACGTAGTAAGTTCTGGCGACGAAATGTATGTAAACCTTACCTTAGACAAACCTTTTCAAAACGACTCTTTTGAACCTACCCGTTCACAAACATACGATCACGAATTTTTAAGTAATCAGTCATACCGCGTTTCACTAAACATTCCAAAAGGAACCGAAATAACATATTTACCAGAAAACGCATCTTTTTCTAACGATTTAATAGCTTTTAACTTTATCTATTCTAAAAAAGATTCCACTGTAGAATTAAATTATAATGTACAGATAAAGCAAACACTAATTGCACCTCAGCAATTTGCTTTGTGGAACGAATCATTAAAAAAACTAAAAGAAAACTATTTAGAAACCATTATAATCAAAAAAAATGATAAAAATTAAAAGTGTACTACTAACTCTCTTCATTTCTGTAAGTGTATGGAATATGAAAGCACAGAAATTTGAGTTTAAGAACTACGAATTTTCTACAGCAGAATATAAAATAGATCCAAAATTTCAAAAAGAAGAAGAAATTATTTTAGAACGCCACATTAAATCTGAATTTGTTTTTGAAGATGATACAGCATCGGAATACCGCCTTGTACATGAAAAAAAATTAATAAATTCTGATAATGCCATTGAACGTAACAACAAAGTTTACATTCCGGCCGGCATGAACGACAATCTTATTGCCAATAAATTACGTGTTATACTTAAAAATGGCAAAATTATAGAGTTGAAACAATCTGATATTAAAGAAGAAATTGACGAACAAAGGCAAACAAAGTATAATTATTTTGCAGTAAACGGATTAGAAAAAGGAGCAATTATTGAAAAATTTCACATTATAAAAAAAGAACCCGAAATTTCTGGTAGCTCCTTAAAATTACAAAGTAATGCTCCTGTTTTAAGAACCACAATAGAACTTATTTATCCAGAACGTTTATTGTTTAGTTCGGCATCGTACAATGGATTTCCTAAAGCCGAAAGCAAACTAAAAAGCTATAAAGAAAAAAACTCGCTTTTTGTAGAAGCTTTCAATATTCCGTCTATTCCTGATAACGAACGCCAAAGCAATATGCTTAAAAACAGTCAACGCTTTAGTTATAAATTAGACGAAAATATTTCAACCAACACTAAAAATATTCACAATCATTCCGATTATGCTAAAAGCTTATACGAAGCTTATCACCGCGAACTTTCAAAAGCAGAAGAAAAAGCATTAGAAAACTTTATAAAGAAATTTCAAAAAACATCAGATCCGCTTGCGCAAATTCAGAATATCGAAAAAAATATAAAAGAAAATATACAGTACAATCGATATTTTTCGGCAAATGAAAATTTAGCAGACATCATTAAAAATAAACAAGGAAATTTGTTCGATCTATTAAAACTATACGCCAATGCGTATAAAAAAATGAATGTTCCTTATGAAATTGTTTTTACTACAGACCGTTTTCAGAATATTTTTGATCCAAATTTTGAATCGTATCTTAACTTTAAAGAAGTACTTTTTTACTTTCCTACAGCCGATGTTTATGTAGAACCAGGAGCACCAGCCTACAGAACACCAATGTTTGATGACCAATTTGCCGGAAATCATGGCTTATTTGTAAAAACCAAAACCTTTGGTGGTATTAAAGTTCCCGTTTCAGAAATAAAAACAATTGAATTCCCAAAAAATCAAAGCATGTCTGTTATGGATATTCATGTTGATTTTTCTAACAGCGTTACCGATCCTGCGTTAGCATCAAAAATTAAATTCAATGGTTATGAATCATTAAATTTTCAACCTGCAAAAGATTTTTCTGATCCTACGGAATATCAAGAGATGTTAACTTTTATAGCAAAAAATTACACATTTGAATCAGAAATCGCATCGGTAGAAGCTAAAAACGAAGGTTTAGAATTTGTAGGCAAAGAACATTTTGTGATAGATGTTAAAGCCAATGCAAAAGATTTAATTACCAAAGCCGGAAACAATTATATATTTAAAGTGGGCGAGGTAATTGGTAAACAAATGGAAATGTACGAAGAAAAAGAACGTGTTTTACCCATAGAAATAGATAATCCACATTCTTATGACAGAACCATTACATTAACGCTTCCGGCAGATTATAAGATTAAAAACCCAGAAGTTTTTAATATGAATCAATCGTTAACCTATCAAGGGAAAGTTGTTGCCGATTTCATATCATCTTACGAAATTAAAGGCAACCAGTTAATTGTAAAAAATACCGAACATTATGAATTTGTAGAACTGCCAGCAAGCGTGTATCCGCAATATCAAAAGATTATAAACGCAGCTGCAGATTTCAACAAACTGTCTGTGATACTAGAAAAGAAATAATATAAAAAAACCAACCTTAACGGTTGGTTTTTTATGTTTCTATATTAATCTTGATCGACTTTAGCAATCGCTTTTCAAAATCAGAAATAATTTTTTCTGCCCAAAAATTCGCATACAAATTCATTTTAGAATTCAATCTGTAATCACAAGACAATATTACTTTTGTTTTATTTGCATCTATCTCGATTAGCCTGTAACTTATTTTTCCAAATTTGAAATAATCGCTCTGTACCAAATGAATATCTGTTGGCTGATTTCTTAATTGCGATTTATCTAAATGTATCTGAAAACTTACAAATTCATTTTCTTCCATTGTGTCAATACTTTCATATAACTGAAAATCATCTGTAAAATGCCCAATTCTATATCGATTTTCGCCATCACTATACACTTTTGAATTCAATGGTTTTGGAATTCCTACTATTTGAAAGAAACCATTTCCGTACTGTTTTTCATTAATAGTTTGAACTTCAAGCAAATTTGGAAAAATCTCTGATTTGTTTTTGTTGATAATTATCGAATGCTCAACCTTAAATTCTTCTGATTTATTTGGAATAATATTTTCAACAGGATTCAATATCAATGGTAATAAAAAGATCGAATAAACCTTTTTGTTAATCACTTTATCCTTCATATAAGTACCCAAAAGAATACCAATTACTCCTGCCGCTATAAAAAAGGGAATACCAATTATAAATAAACAAAAAACATCTTCAAGACCACTAACCAATGTAATAATCAAGAACAAAAAGATAGTTAAAACAGGATACAGAAATAATTTTAGTGGCGATAAATAAAGTTTGCTAGACGAGAACATAATGGGAAATAATCCTATAAGCGTAGGAATAACCCAAATAAATGTTATGCTGTAAACATTATAAAATCCGTCTAAATATTCCACATCAGAAATTAATCTGAAAACAAGCCCATAAATTATTCCAAAGATAAACCCGAGATATTGAGTATTTGATTTAATTTTCATCTTGAGTAACCTACTTCCTATTCAAATTTCTACCTAAAGCAAAACACGTTATTACAAATGTAAGTATTGCAGGTATTACCCATTCCAGATTAAATCGAGAAAAAGGCATCATATTTAAAAGTTGTGTAAAAGTTTCTTCATTAGGAAACCAACCTGCTAGCACTCTTACAGACGATATAACCATAGTTACAATTAGCGTTATAAAATAAGGTTTCTGGTTTTGAATGGTTCTACCGAACAACAAAACCGAAAGTATAAGCACCAAAGTTACCGGATAAATAAAGTTTAACAAGGCAGCAGCGTATTCAATAATACCATCAACTCCGGTAATTGCTAATAAAGTTGATACAAGCGTTATTGATATCACTCCTTCAATATATCCTAATTTCCCTTTAGTTAATCGTTCAAAAAAGTTTGCCGAACCTGCGGTTAATGCAATTGCTGTTGTGATACACGCCAAAATCATTAAGATCGATATTAAATAAACTCCGTTCGATCCAAAATACTGTGTAGCAAGATAGATCAATAAAGAAGATCTTGTGGTGTTTGCGGCATCAACCGTAGCGTGTGCACCCAGATAAAACAAACCACCGTAAACCAACAGCATACAGATTGCTGCCAATATTGCCGATTTTACAACAACTTCAATTTTATCTTTTACATGCGTATAACTTTTACGATTAGCACCTGCAATCAATAAAACTGCGAAAATTAATCCTGCCAAAACATCCATTGTCTGGTAACCTTCTTGAAAACCAACGTAAAAACGGTCTTCTATAATTGTCGGATCAATGTTTACAGTCGATCCCATAAACAAGCCCGGTACAATTAACAAGGCAAGGAAGAAAAGCAAAATCGGAGCAAAGATTTTTCCTAAAATTCCGGTAATTCTATTTAAAGAAAACGACGCACCCATTACGGCTCCAAAAAACAATACACACACCCAAACCGGTTGTGCATCTGGAATTATCGGTTTAATGGCAACTTCAAAAACCGATGCGCCCGAACGCGGCAACGCAATTAACGGACCAATACATAAAACGTTTATTGTTGCTAAAATATAGGCGAGTTTTACGTTGGCACGCGAACCTAAATCGGTAAAATAATTACCCGAAACGGCTACTGCAAAAATTGCCAAAACAGGAGCCAATATCGCGGTTAACGAAAAACCTGCAAATGTTGCCGTCCAATCTGTGCGGGTTTGCAAGCCTAAATAGGCAGGTAACAGTAAATTTCCTGCACCAAAAAACATAGCAAATAATGCCATTCCCAAAAACAGAATGGTTTTACGTTTTCTTATATCCATGAATTTTCAAATTAATTTTCAGTTTTTATCAAACATAAACATTTTTTTTAACAAAACATTATGTTTTATGTTATAAAATTCAGTTTTCATTACAAATAAACATTAATTAAACTATAATTAATTTAAACATTTATAGATAAAAAACATATAATCACTTTACACATAGTATCAATAAATACATAATCATTATGCTAATTGTATCTATAAATACATACAAAATTGTACATTTGCACAAACAATTTTTTTAGAAAAATGTACAGAAGTCACAATTGCGGCGAACTGCGTTTAGCCGATGTAAATAAAGAAATTACGCTTGCGGGATGGGTTCAAAAATCTCGTGATAAAGGATTTATGATTTGGGTTGATTTACGCGACCGTTACGGAATTACACAGTTAATTTTTGATGAATCGCGTACCGAAGCAAGCATTATGCAGCTTGCAAAATCGTTAGGTCGTGAGTTTGTTATTCAGGTTAAAGGAACGGTGATTGAGCGTGAATCTAAAAACGCAAATATTCCGACTGGTGAAATTGAGGTTTTGGTGAAGGAATTTACGGTTTTAAACGAATCGCAGCTTCCACCATTTACCATTGAAGATGAAACCGACGGTGGTGAAGACATCCGTATGAAATACCGCTATTTGGATATTCGTCGTAATCCGGTTAAAAACAGCTTGTTGTTCCGCCATAAAGTAACACAAGAAGTTCGTAATTACTTATCGAATTTAGATTTCTGCGAGGTTGAAACGCCTTATTTAATAAAATCTACGCCAGAAGGTGCACGCGATTTTGTGGTGCCTTCACGTATGAATCCGGGTCAGTTTTATGCTTTGCCACAATCGCCGCAAACATTTAAACAATTGTTGATGGTGGGCGGAATGGATAAATATTTCCAGATTGTGAAATGTTTCCGTGATGAAGATTTACGTGCCGACCGTCAGCCTGAATTTACACAGATCGATTGTGAAATGTCATTTATCGAACAAGAAGATATTTTAAATGTTTTTGAAGGATTAACGCGTCATTTATTGATGAAAATCCACAACATAGAAATAGAGAAATTCCCACGTATGACGTTTGATGAAGCCATGAAAACATACGGGAACGACAAACCGGATATCCGTTTCGGAATGAAGTTTGGCGAATTGAACGCCGTTGCTCAACACAAAGAATTCCCTGTTTTCAATTCAGCAGAATTAGTAGTTGGAATTGCCGTCCCGGGAGCTGCATCATATACTCGCAAAGAAATTGATGCGTTGATTGACTGGGTTAAGCGTCCGCAGGTTGGTGCATTAGGAATGGTGTATGTAAAATGCGAAACAAACAATCAGTACAAATCATCGGTAGATAAATTTTACGATCAAGAAGATTTAGCAAAATGGGCAGTAGCAACCGAAGCTAAAGAAGGTGATTTAATTTTGGTTTTATCGGGATCTGCAAACAAAACACGTAGCCAGTTATCGGCATTGCGTATGGAGTTAGGAAACCGAATGGGCTTGCGTAAACCAAACGAATTTGCTCCTTTATGGGTTGTCGATTTTCCGTTGTTGGAATGGGACGAAGATTCGGAACGTTTCCATGCAATGCACCATCCGTTTACATCGCCAAAACCAGAAGACATGCACTTGTTAGATACCGATCCGGGTAAAGTTCGTGCAAACGCTTACGATTTGGTATTGAATGGTAATGAAATTGGCGGTGGATCGATCCGTATTCACGACAAAGACATGCAGGCTTTAATGTTTAAACATTTAGGTTTTACCACAGAACAGGCGCAAGAGCAGTTTGGCTTTTTAATGAATGCTTTCCAGTTTGGCGCACCACCACATGGCGGTTTGGCTTTTGGATTGGATCGTTTAACTGCGATTTTAGGCGGACAAGAAACCATTCGCGATTTTATTGCGTTCCCTAAAAACAATTCTGGCAGAGACGTTATGATTGATGCACCTGCAACGATTGATAACACTCAGTTAGATGAGTTATCAATTATGCTGAATGTAAAGGCATAGTTTTTAAGATATAATAAAAAAATCCCAACCGAATGGTTGGGATTTTTTGTTTTAAAAAGACCTATTTAAAAACCTCCACATCCAGCAAAAAAGTCAAAATAAATTTATTAAATTGCAAACATAAAAAAGGCAGAGAATAAACTCTGCCACAAAAAATCATTTTTTGTTTGATTCTCTCATCATTAGATAAATGAGAAAAAACATAAGGATTTCTGGTCCTGTCATTTCAGATGTTTTAAAATTAAATAAAAAAGATTTTTAAAAAGAGCCTTTTGTACTGCTATACAAAAGGTTTTTTATTTCAAATAGCTATAAATTTATATCCGTTTTATAAATACTATTTATAGTTAAAGCTTTCATATCAAAAATATGAAATGTTATAATCATTAAAAAACTTCTATGCTCAAAGTTATTAGACAGTTTTTTTATATTATAAACACAAAAATCTATCGTAACTGATAGATTTTTTTCGCAGAGAGAAAGGGATTCGAACCCTCGATGCAGTTACCCACATACAAACTTTCCAGGCTTGCTCCTTCAACCACTCGGACACCTCTCTGTTTAGGTTTGTAAATTTAAAATAAATAATCAGCAAAACGCATAGCTAAAGATTGAAACTATTCATTTTCTTTTTTTGTATCCATTAATTGATTTAACAGACCTTGTATCACTTTATTATAATACATTTTACCAAATTCTTCTTCTCCATATAATTTACTAAAATGATCTTCTTTTCTTTCAATATCTTCTTTTTGATCTTTGATCAATTTAAAAGTCGACACAAAATTTCCATGTAATGTGATAGCTTCTTCTTTCGAAGCAAATAAAGTATTCTTCAAGTTCTCTTCAATCCAAAGTTGGAACGGTTCATGCGCTTTATAATCGTATTCAACTTTTAACTTATCAAAAAATGCCTTTCGTGCTTTTCTATGAGCAATAAAATTTTTAGATGAATAAAATGCAATTGCTTGTTTTTCAAAAACTTCATAAGTAGGCATTTCTTTGTTCTTTGAAGTCTCACTTGCTTTCTTAATAGGTCTTTTCTCTGCAATAAAATCAACAGGTAACATATCAGCAGTTTTTAAGTCGGCAAAAAATCCGCTGAAATATACATCATTCGGATTTACTAAATGTCCTCCTTTTTGGATAAGGACACATTTTTGTTGAAAATACAATTGAGATTGCTCTTTAGTTTCTCTGTTAAAAACTACAAACGGCACTTCTATTTCGGCAGTATCCTTTTTCAATTTGGAATTTAGATTACCACCTTTTATGACCACACCTGATAAATCGGGTCTTTTACGGGTAGGCATTTTTATTATACAAAGTTTATAACCATCACTTTCTGGTTCAACTTTAAAATATTCTTCTACATTAACGCCCAAACCATTAACCGCAAGCATATAATCAGAATTTTCAAGATTTTCAGTAATTAGATCACTAAAAAAAGTAACGCTTGAATTGTTAAAGGTTTCTGCTCGGTTAGATATTGTCTTTTTATTAGGCGTTCCATTTTCATTGAACAAAGAATATCCAAAATAATTGCTGTTCATGTAATTTTTAGGATCTAAAGTTTGATAATTGAACTGTACCTGAAATGATTCTAAGTGAAATTTTATGGTATATCCCAAGTTTTCATTGCTGATAATGATTGGTTTATCGGAATGGGCAGATAACTGATTGGTTTTTGTATCGAAATAAAACACTAAATCATTCTCGTTTAAAATTTTTGTTCGTTTGGCATTTTTGGTATTTCCTATGAAAAAGTGCTTAAAAGCTTTGAGCATCTGTTTTCGCGTAAAAACATTTTTATCGATCACTAACTCATCTAAAATAGTCTCTTCGGGTTTCAGTCGGATCTTTAAATCAGTAGTTGCACCGGGGTTCGACACAAGGAAATATTCATATCCAAAAGCACTTACAACCAATTGGTTTTTATTATTTGCGGGAATATTGATATGAAAATTTCCTTTAGCATCTGTTTCGGTTGACATCGTTGTATTATCTAAAAAAACCGATGCTCCTTCTACAGGCTTGCCGTTTTCTGCACTTACAACAACTCCTTTAATGGTTTGCGCGTTTGTAAAAACACTTAAAAAACAAAATATCAATACGTAAAAATGCCTCATAATTAAAAACTCAATTTCTTTAAAAACAAAAAACTACCTTAGAACATTCTAAGATAGCTTTTTTAGAAAGATTAACTCAAATCGATCTTATTTTTTTACGAATTTTAAAGTAGCCGAACCTTTTGCTGTCTCAACCTTTAAAATATAAACACCTGCTTTTAACGCAGAAACATTAACCGTTTGTGTGTTTGCCTGTAGTACTTTTTGACCTGCAATGTTGTAAGCGGTTACATTTGTAATACTTTCGGCTGTTTGAATATTTAATATATCTGATGTTGGGTTTGGATATACATTCGCCTGAATAGTATTATGAGATGGATTAGAACTTGCTACTTTTTCGTTGATTACACCTACTGCCTGTAAATCGAAACCTCCAGAAGGGAACGGCGTTGGATATGAATCGTTTATTAAATTACCAAAACTATCTAACGTTCCATATTGCGGATCTATTGTTCCAACAACATCAATTACTTTAACGTGTGTAATATTCTGTTTATCCAATAAAGGGTTTGCGGTAATTTCGCTTAAATCAAACGGAGTACCGTAAATTCCTGCATATTTTCCTGCAATGTTGTTTAGATTTTCTGCCAATGGAGTTCCGAATGATCCTACTTGTGTAGCTGTTTGTGTTAAACTGTGTGTTGGAAAACCAAAGAAATTGATTCCGTCTGAACTTACCTCAACTACTGCCAGTTCAAGAAAAGAAGTTCCACCGTTTTCAAAAACAGCAAAGTCAAAACCAGGACCGTCATAAATAGGTTTGTCAAAAGTAAGTATAGCTGTTCCTTTATCGCCCAAACTTACAATTGGTCCCGTTGGCGCACCTAAAGCATCGCTTGGATTTCCTACAGAAACAACTCCCAAACTTGGATTGGCAATATTCATGTAGCCTCTTTCAACAGTAATTCCGGTAGCCCATGCAACATAAGCCGTTGAATCTTTATGAATGGCGGTGGTTCCTGCAACACCAGCCTGCGGCGGGTAAGAAGTTTGTGCAAAAATAATCTGCGTAAAAAACAGTAAGAATAACAAAGTAATTCTTTTCATAATATAGAAAATTTAAAGTTTTGTTCCCGAAACTTTATAGGAATATATTGTTATGAAAAGATTTTTTAAGAAGATTTCCCTAACACTTTTATTCCCGAAAGTTAAAAATGATCAGGCAGGTCTCCTGGCTTGCATCTTATTGTAGGTCTTCCCAGAAAAAATCCAGTGACGTTTTTTAATTTACAATAAGTGTGGTAGCATACAGTTGCGGGTACAGCTCAAGATTCGATGATATCTTACTTGATTCCCTTTTAAAGAACATGACGAATGTTCTACCAAAATCGGCACGAAGGTACAAAATTTATTCTAATGCTAAACGAATGGGAATACGAAAGCGGATACGTTCTGGTTTTCCATCAATCAAGATAGGTTTTAACCGTAATTTTCTTACAACGCGAATAGCTTCTAAATCGCATTCTCTGCAAACTCCTTTGTAAATAGTTGCTTCTTGCACCGTTCCGTCTTTTTCAACCACGAAATTCACAGAAATGGTTCCACTTATTTCATTTTCGATAGCTTCGTCTGGAAAACTGTAATTTTCGGCAACAAAGTGGTGTATGCTTTTGCCCGTAAGTGTGATATAATCTGATGCATTTCCGTTTACAATGCTGTCGTTTGCCGAATTTCCCGAAGGAGCTTCAACAACGCCTTTTACATCTGGAGTAGGAATATTTTGAGAAAATCCTGCCCAGGAAAATCCAATTATAAAAAGTGTAACAATTTTTTTCATAAATTAAATATACAAAAAAAAGATGCCTTTTCAGACATCTTTAGAACTTATTCTACAACAAACTCCACATTTTCGATTAACGAAGTGGAAGGTGCTTTGAACGACAATTTTATTTTTGTCTGTTTATCAGAATGATCTACCTTTAAAGTTCCTTGTGTTATTTTGTAGTAACCTGCTTCGCCTTTACAGTAGCAATGTTTTCCATAAACCAGTTTTACATCTTGCAAAGCTGCATCTTTATATTCTTTTTTAAATGCTTTTGCAGGAATTTCCAAGAACAATTCTTCTTTGTAAAAATCGTCAGCATAATTTTCTTTAGCCTTGTTTCTGTCAAAACTGTACTGCACCAAAACCGTTTCAGGATTATAGATTGTTTGCGGATACAATTGTTCAAAACCGTTTAAGTTTAAAGCCTTTTCAGACTCGCGGGTAGCTGTTACTTTTCCGTTTTCTGGCGCAACCGAAACCATTGTTACCTTTTTGCCTAACCAGTTGGTAGATTCAACACCTTTTGTGGTTGAACAGCTTATTGCTACAGCCGAGAAAGCCAATAGCGCAATCATTTTTTTCATATTCTTATTTACCGTTATAATTATTCATTGCATTGTTTAAACCCGCCAAAGCAAATTCTTTTACTGCTTTAGAAACCATTTCTAAACGTTCTTTTAAAGCCGTTGTTTCTTCATCGCTCCAATCGCCCAAAACATAATCAACCTGTTGCCCTTTTTTAAATTCGTCTGATATTCCGAAACGCAAACGCGGATATTCTGAACTGTTCAAAATCAGCTGGATATTCTTCAAACCATTGTGTCCACCGTCTGATCCTTTTGGTTTAATTCGGATCGATCCAAAAGGTAAATTTAAATCATCTGTAATAATTAAAATATTTTCTTTGGCAATTTTTTCTTTATCCATCCAATATTGTACTGCCTTACCCGATAAATTCATGTAAGTATTTGGTTTTAAAAGAAGTAATACTTTGTTTTTTACCTTTATCTGGGTTAATGATCCCAATTTTACTGTTTCAAAAGTTGCACCGGCTTCATTCGCCATAAAATCAACCGCTTTAAAGCCAATATTGTGGCGCGTGTTTACATATTCGGCTCCAATGTTTCCCAATCCAACAATTAAATATTTAGTCATAATGTCTGTGTTTGCTTGCGCGCGCGGCTTTGTAAACCACTTTGTTAAAAAATTCATTGCAAATGTATTAACTAATGGGTAATTTAGAACAAAACAACGCAATTTATGGATCACATACAAATAATTTGGGAATTTGTAAAAGAATGGTATTGGATTCCTTTAACGCTGATAAACACTACCGCTTTTATTACCATTTTAGTTGAAAACGGCAAGCCCGAAAAAACCATTGCGTGGTTAATGGTTATTGTGTTCCTACCTTTTTTCGGAGTTGGTTTGTATTATTTTTTCGGACAGAAATTCCAGAAAGAAAAATATTTTAAAAAGTTAGACAACCGCTACAAAGTTAAACTAGAAGAACGTTGGAACGATTTAAAACCATTTATAAGCAACGAAATTAAGCTTACCGAAACGTATGACGATCATTTAAACGATGTTTTTGAATATCTGGCGCATACGCAAACATCAATTCCTACATCAAACAACAGTGCGGAACTTTTAATTAATGGCGAAGAAAAATTTAATTTGTTGCTGGAAGATCTTAAAAAAGCAAAACACCACATTCATATTGAATATTACATTTTTGATGAAGATGAAATTGGATCGCAGATTTTAGCCATTTTGGTCGATAAAGCAAAACAAGGAATTGAAATCCGTTTTATTATTGATGATTTTGGATCATCGCCTTTTGCAAAACGCAAAGCATATTATGAAAAATTAGGCATTCAGTTTGAAATTTTCCTGCCCGTGCGTTTTTCATCACTCGCAAACAGCAATTACCGAAACCACAGAAAAATCATTGTTATTGATGGATTGATCGGTTATGTTGGCGGTATCAATGTATCAGACAAATACATCAACCCAAATAAATTCAATCTCTATTGGCGCGATACGTCGATAAGAATTCATGGAGATGCTACCAAGATGTTACAAGCACAGTTTTGGCTGCATTGGCAAAGTATTTCAGGAAAATCGTTTACATTGAGTTCAAAATATCTGCCTGAAATGCAAACGGTTTTTGAAAAGAAATTACCAATGACTTTTGCTTTTTCATCGCCCGGAAATACGCCTCCATACGTTATGGAATCGATGATTTTAAGTATTTCGGCAGCACAGAAAAGTATTCAGTTGTGTACACCTTACTTTATTCCGACAGATTCTTTTAAAACAGCTTTATTAATCGCGGTTTCAAAAGGTGTCGATGTTTCGCTGATGCTTCCATCCAAAGGAGATTCTTCGGTTGTTCAGGCAGCATCACTATCATTCTTAAAACCTTTCATGGAACGCGGAATGATGGTTTATTTGTACGAAAAAGGATTTATGCACGCAAAAACCATCTGCATTGATGGATTATTGAGCTACATTGGAACCACCAATTTAGACTCAAGAAGTTTCCTGATAAACTTTGAACTTTCATCGGTTGTTTTAGACAGAACCATTGCCCAGCAATTAACCAATCAGTTTGAAAAAGATGTTTTGGTAAGTAAACGTTTTACAGCAGACTTATGGAAAAACGAGAAGTGGTATTACAAGGCATTTGCATCAATCTGCAGGTTGTTGGCGCCTTTGTTGTAATAGTTTTTCAATCCGCATGCCAGCAATCTGCTTCATAGTTGTTTATTTGCATTGGATTTAGCCCGATGTTATAAAACAAACCCAATAGGCTTTAGCTTAATAACTTATGTTTAGCTAAAACCTTATACACCTACAACCTTCACAACTATTGAAATCTGATTAATTACATCTGATGTCGCAGATTTGTAATCTGTGACTTAACATAGACATTTATTTTTAACTTTCAAAAACTTTTCCTTCAAAAATATGTTTAATATTTTCAGAAAATGGATCATAATGCTCAACTAGCCATTCTCCATTTTTGAATATAAATGAAATATATGGCGAAAACTCTATATTCTGAGTAATAAACAAGTTGTCACCTTCAGAGGGAATGTATTCAAAATCAAAACAATTTTCAACATTCAAGTTTAATACTATCCATTCAGCATTCAGCCCATTTCCTATATCATCAGTTGGTGGAATATATTGTCCTAACTCAAAATTCTCTTCATCTTGTCCAATATATCTGAATAAATGCCAAATATAAATTATTGGAATTGAATCATTTTTTTTATTAGGTATTTTAACAAGCTCTCCTTTAACTTTTCTATAAAGCTCTTGTTTTCTATATTTGATTTTCTCACCGTTACAAGTACATAATTTTATTCCATTATTAAAATCACACATGTTTTAGGTCTTAAAATGTTACATATCACTATTTATCATAAAACTAAAGATATAAAAGTTCTGTGAATTTACAATCAAGAAAATTTTACTGTAATCTAATCAACTCACTCCAATATTTTCTCAATCCGCATGCCTGCAATCTGCTGCATTCCGGTTGGTTTGGTTACGTGATCGTATTTCGGACTTTTATTGATATCGATATTCGATGTTGGTAAAATTTTCACCCAAACTGAAATTTCATCATTTTTCTGCAATTGAACTTCGGTTGGCGCAATTAAAAGTCCGGCAGCAACATCAAAATTTCCGAAACTGAATCGGAATTCGGTTTTACCTAAAATTTCTTCGGTTGGCGACTGCGGATTTTTAATCAGATACAATTCCATGTGAATACTGTCTTTAGACGAACTGCCCATTACACCCGGATTGATGTTTGCAAATGCAGAAACTTCAAACATGCCCGATGACGAAATAGTGATTTTATCGTTTAAAAACTGGGTAATTTTATTGTAAACTACATCAACCGGTTCAAATTTCAACTGCTGCATAACCGACGGCGTGTTTTCCAGATGAATGCTTCGGATGCTTCGAATGTAAAACGATTTTTCCTGTGCAAATCCACTAAAACCAACCAATAAAATTAAAAATCTAATAATATCTTTGAAACCCATCTTGATCGCTGATTAATTTTATATTCATAGAAAACGACGTGCAGTTTTTGTTTCGGCGGTTACAACCAATTTCGCAACTCAACAGCACATTCCCCAACAAACCGGCACTAATTGCAGGTGCTACAACCGCATCTTTTTGCAGATAAACAATAGTTGGATACACTTCTATCAGCGAAAACTCATCCTGATTTTTCTGATCGAACGATTTCCGCGTTGCTGCCACATACTGCTCTACTCCTTCTGCAATTTGCACCACGCCAAAATTTACACCGCCTCTGTTAAACTTTATGACACTTGTGTTTGGATTAAAATGGAACGATGCCGAAATTTCGTAATAGCCGTTTTCGGGAATCGTTAGTTTTTGGGTTGTTTCATCGATCACAAATAAGGTGTTGGATACAATTTCCTGCTTATCCATTTTTATGTAGTGAAATGTTTTATCGGTTCCCGGTCGCAGATTAAAAAATTGTTGCTTATGGGTTTTGTAGCTGAACGATTCTTGCGAGAAGCCCATTAACGGAAAAAACATCAAAAACAAAAAAAATCTCATGCTGTTTTCTTTCAAAGATACAAAAATTTAAAACTTTTCTTTTCTATCAAGACCTCACAGGTTTTAAAAACCTGTGAGGTCTTGATAATTAAAAAAATGCAGCTAAAATTAGCTGCATTAATCACTTTATATAAATAGAAAAAATTACTCTACACCGCCACCCATTGCTTTGTACAACTGTATGTTGGCATTCCATAAATTATACTGCGTGGTAATAATGTTCAACTGCGCGTTTAATTCGCTTTCTGTTGCCGTTAAAACCTCCAAATAATTTGCCATACCGTTGTTTAACAATTCTTGCGAATAGCTAACCGCCGATGTATAAGCTTCGGCTTCCTGCTGTTTTAAAATCAGTTTCTTTTTGTTGATGTCTATTGCATACAGCGCATCAGAAATTTCTTTGCTGGCATTTAAAACACTCTGTTTATAATTTAAAAAAGCTTTTTCCTGATTTGATAAGCTGATTTCATATTGCGTACGAATTTGTCTTCCGTTTAAAACAGGTTGAGCAATTCCGGCTACAATGCTTGCGAAAAACGACGTTGGATCGAACAATTTTTCAAATTCAACCGATTGTAATCCGCCGCTTGCCGTTAATTTTAATGTAGGATAAAAACTTGCTTTGGCAACATTTGTCAACTCAAAAGCGTTTCTAAAACCTAATTCGGCAGCCTGAATATCGGGTCTGTTGTTTAATGTTTCAATCGATACACCTTCTTCTATATCAACATTCAACTGCAAATCGGTAAAAGACGATCGCTCGATTTCTTTAGGAAACATTCCTTCTAAAATACTTAACGAATTTTCTTGAATTTTGATGTTATTTTCGATATCCAACAACAAAGCTTGTGCGCTTAAAACCTGTGCTTCGGTCTGCTTTACGGCAACTTCGGTAACACGTCCGGCATCTTTTAATGCTTTATTAGTTTCTAAACTTTTGCCTCGGTTTTCAATTGTTTTCAAGGCAACTTTCTTCTGGGCATCTAACGCTAATAAATTATAGTAGTTTGATGCTACCATTGAAATCAGTTCCGTTTTTACTGCCTGATGTGCTGCAACGGTTTGCAAGTAAGTAGCTTCGGCTGCCAGTTTTTTGCTGGTGATTTTTCCCCAGATATCAGCTTCCCAACCTAGAGTTCCGGTGATATCAAACTGATCTAATCGCTGACGCTGACCTAAAATTCGACCAAACTGTGTATTGATCGAGTTTACAGAATGCGTATAGTTTGTACCGATTGAAAATGTTGGCAAATGCCCCATTCTGCCTTGCGACAGATACGATTGCGCCTGATTGATGTTTTCTAACGCCACCCGAATATCCAGATTATTATCTAACGCTGTTTGAATGTGCTGTTGCAAAGCGGCATCGGTAAAAACCTGCTGCCAAGGCAATACATTTTGTACGGCACTGTCTTTAACAACCTCGTTTGTATTGAACGATGCATGTTCCCAAGCATTTGGTTTCTGATAGTCTTTTGTAGCAATACATGATTGTAACGAAACAGCTGTAATTGCCACAAAGGCTGTTTTATATATAGTTTTCATATTTATTCTTGAATTGCTTTTTGATCGAATATTACCGGTTTGATTTTTTCTTGCAGTGCTTGAAAAATCACAAACAATACAGGAATTACAAACACTCCTAAAATGGTTCCTATCAACAAACCAAACGCTGCACCCGTACCAATTGATCGGTTACCAATGTATCCAACACCGCCTGCGAAAACCAACGGCATCAAACCTAAAATAAAGGCGAACGATGTCATTAAAATCGGACGTAAACGCGCTTTTGCTCCGTCAATTGCCGCTTGCACAATAGTTTCACCGTGTTTTCTTCGCTGCAATGCAAATTCCACAATTAAAATGGCGTTCTTGGCGAGCAATCCCACGAGCATTACCAATGCAATCTGGAAATAAATGTTGTTTTCTAACCCTGCAACTTTTTGCGATAAGAAAGCACCCATGATACCTGTTGGCAATGATAAAATTACTGCGAATGGTAACATATAACTTTCGTACTGTGCTGCCAAAATGAAATAAACAAACACGATACACAAGGCAAAAATTAAGATGGTTTGCGAACCTGCGTTGATTTCTTCACGCGTTAACCCGGTAAAATCAACACCATAATTTGTAGATAATGTTTGTTGTGCAACTTCTTGTACCGCTTTAATAGCATCACCCGAAGAATAGCCCGGTTTTGGAGCTCCGGAAACGTTTGCCGATGTAAATAAGTTGAAACGGTTAACAGATTGTGGTCCGTACACTTTTTCTAACGTTACAAACTGACTTAACGGTGCCATTGCACCTGTTGATGTACGAACGAACATTCCATTTAAGCTCGAAATATTTTTACGATCGCCCGGTAAAGCCTGCAACATTACACGGTATTGTTTACCAAAACGCGTAAAATCGCTTACGTAATTACCACCAATGTATCCTTGCAAAGCAGAAAATATGTTACTTACCGATACGCCCGATTGTTTTGCACGAACGATATCCAAATTAATTTCGTACTGTGCGTAATTGGTGTTGAAAGGCGTTTGCGCATACATAATTTCCGGACGTTGCATTAATGCAGCGATGTATTCCTGCGTTTTTTTGTCGAATTCTTTTAGATCGCCACCCGATTTATCTAACAGTTTCAATTCAAATCCACCTGAAAAACCAAAACCTGGAATACTTGGCGGTTGAAAGAAAATCATTTTGGCTTCAGGGAAATTTTTACCGGCTAAACCAAAAAGTTGTCCAATTGCTGCATCGGTTGATGTTTCTGCTGTTTTACGTTCAGAGAAAGGTTTCATTTTAATCATAAGGAAACCGTAGTTTGATCCCGATCCAGAAATAATGCTTCGACCCGAAATAACAGTTACAGATTCTACTCCAGGGATTTTTTCTGCCTGTTTAGAAAATTCCTTTTCTAATTTATACACACGGTCAACCGAAGCACCTGCTGGTAATTCTACGTTACCCATGATAAATCCACGGTCTTCACTCGGCACAAAACCTGCCGGCATTGTTTTATTTACCAAATATGTTCCGCCTAAACAAGCCAATAGAATTGCAAACGACACCCATTTGTGTTTGAATAAAAACTTAAAGGATCTACCGTATTTATTGGTCATTGCATTGAACGAATTGTTAAAAGCATCGAAAAATCGTTGAATAAAATTACGTTTTTTACCATGTGTCGCATCATGCTGTTTAAGGAACAACGCACATAAAGCCGGACTTAACGTTAACGCGTTTACTGCCGATATTGCAATTGCCACGATAAGCGTTACACCAAACTGTTTATAGAAAACTCCGGTTGGTCCGCTTATAAATGTTACGGGAATGAACACGGCACACATTACCAAGGTAATGGAAACAATGGCACCAGAGATTTCGCTCATGGCGTTGTTTGTTGCTGTGTGGGCATCCTGACCGGTTTCTTCCATTTTTGCGTGTACGGCTTCCACTACCACAATGGCATCATCTACAACAATACCAATGGCGAGGACAAGCGCGAACAAGGTTAAAAGGTTAAGCGAGTATCCGAATAAATTCAAGAAGAAAAATGTTCCGATGATCGATACAGGAACCGCAATTAACGGTACTAATGTTGATCTGAAATCTTGTAAAAAGATGTAAACTACCAAGAAAACCAAGATAAACGCTTCAATTAAAGTGGTTACAACTTTATCGATCGAAGCATCTAAAAACTCGTTAGAATCAAGGTTGATTTTATACTTAACGCCTTCAGGTAAATTTTTCTCGATGATGTTTAATTCCTTCTTAATATCGTTGATGATATCTTGCGCGTTTGATCCCGGCGTTTGATAAATTGCCATTGCCACCGCAGGATTTCCGTTTAATTCTGAATATCCACCATAGGTTTGCGAACCTAATTCGATTTCGGCAACATCTTGTAAACGCAGCACCTGACCGTTATCTAACGATTTTATAACGATATCGCCATACTGTTCTTCGGTTTTGTATTTACCGCTGTATTTGATGATGTATTGGAACGATTCACCTGAATTTTCTCCTAACTGACCCGCAGCTGCTTCTAACGATTGTTCGTTAATTGCTGCACTAACATCGGCAGGAACCAAACCGTGCGCCGCCATTTTTGTAGGATTCAACCATATACGCATTGAGTAGTTTCGTGCCCCGAAAACCGATGCATCTCCTACTCCGTTAACCCTTTTAATTTCAGGGATTACGTTAATGTTCATATAGTTTTGAATGTAAGTAGCATCGTAATTTTTACTTTCTGAATAGAACGATAAAAACATTAACGACGATGTTTGCTGTTTTTGCGTTGTTACACCAGAACGCGTAACCTCTGTTGGTAACAAAGGTGTAGCACGCGCCACACGGTTTTGTACGTTTACCGCAGCAATATCGGGATCGATCCCTTGTTTAAAAACTACCTGAATTGATGCAGAACCATCGTTACTGGCTGTTGAGGTGATATAATCCATACCTTCAACTCCATTGATCTGCTCTTCAATTGGTACAATAACACTCTCTAACACCGTTTGCGCATTTGCTCCGGGATACGAAGCTGCTACCTGTACGGTTGGCGGTGCAATGTCTGGATATTGGGTTACGGGCAATACCGTTAACCCCAAAACACCCAGAATTACTATTAAAATAGAAATAACTGTAGATAATACAGGTCTTTCAATAAACGTTTTTAGCATAATAATTTAAATTAAAAAACAGGTTTTACAGCGTTAACAATGGTATCGAAATTTGCAGTTTTAGGCTTAATTGCCATTTTGTTTTTTAAAGATCCAACACCGCTAACCACAATAACATCGCCTTCTTTAATTCCTTGTTTTACAATAATCATGTTGTCTACACGAGCCGTAACATCTACAACTGTTGAAACAACGGTATCTTTAACCACTTTGTACACATTGATTTTCCCTTGTTGTTCGTACGATGCTACTTCTGGCACCACCAAAACATTGGTATATTTTTTAGGTAAACGAATAGTTCCGCTGTTTCCGTTGCTCAACAATTTGTTAGGATTTGTAAAAGCTACGCGGAATTGAACCGTTCCTGTTGCAGCATCTATCTGACCCGATACGGTTTCTATTTTTCCCTTTTCAGAATAAATGGTTCCGTCTGCCAATTCTAATTCAACTTCCGGAAGATTTTTTATTTTTTCTCCTAAAGATGTTCCTGGTGCTTCGTTCAAAAACTGAAAATATTCTTTTTCGTTCATTGAAAAATATGCGTAAACCGAACTGATATCAGCAATGGTTGTTAATGCCATTTGATCTGCCGGACCAACCAAACTTCCTTTCTTTAAAGGTAGTTGCCCAACAATTCCGCTTATTGGCGCACGCACAACCGAATAATCTACATTAGCGCTTGCACTACCAAAATTAGCTTTTGCCTGTGCCAGCATACTTTTTGCCGATGCAAGATTTGCTTTTGCTGTTTCTAACTGCACATTGCTTATAATGTTTTTCTGAACCAACGGAATCAATTTATCAACTTCAACCTGCGCTACATTTACATTTGCCTGTGCAACCGCAATTCCCGATTTTGCAGCACTTGCAGTTTCGGTTAAATTATTCGCTTCCAACTTAAACAAAGGCTGTCCTTTACTTACGACCTGACCTTCGTGCACGTAAACTTCCTGAATATATCCTTGAATTTTTGCGCGAACATCGTTATTTATTTTTCCTTGAATAGTAGCAGGAAAAGTAGTGTATCCAACTACATCTTTCATAGTTGCAGCAACCACGTCTAAAGCAGGGGCAACTGCTTGTGGAGCTTCTTCTTTTTTAGAACAACCAATTGTGGCTGTGCCTATTAGCACCATAAAAAGGGCTTTAATGGTATTATTCTTCATTTGGTTTAATATGGAGTTTTAGGTTTTGAATTGTTTTTTCTATTGAATTAATTGCATCGTCTAAATGCAGAATGTAAAAATTAAACGCTTCGGGTTTAAAAAGTGTGGTAGCGTTTGTTCTTTTGTATTCTCGAATTTTGGTGTACACCTTTTTTTCTTCGGTTAATCGTTCCTTAACATCTTCCATTCGTTTTAAGAAAAGATTTCTGTTGATTCTGAAGTACCGTTTACGTTCGTTTTCTTTTTTGTATTGTTCGATAAAATTCATTTCGATCAACGTATTTAAACTGTGCGAAATGGAACTTTTGCTTGATTGAAATATTTCCAGCAAATCATCGAACGACAAACCGTCTGTACAATTATTGAACACCAACAGCGCATAAACGCGTGCTGTTAAGGGTTGCATTTTATGAAATCGCTCGTAATGTGCAGAGGTTTCTTTAAACAAATCAAGTTCTAATACCTTATGCATGTTAATTTTTTGTGCAAATTTAGTTTTAGTTCGGCAACCACCGAACTAAAACTTGTTAATTTTTTATTAAATCTAAATTAATCAATTGTATTCAACTCTTAATTATTTGATTATTTTATCATTACACACAAACCGCTATCTATTCCATAAAAAACATTAAAAAAAATTTGTATGAACTATTTTTTTATAACTATATTTGCAAACACAAAATCAGACGGAGATTTAAAAACGTACATGCGCAAGTAGCTCAGTTGGTAGAGCGTCAGCCTTCCAAGCTGAATGTCGCGAGTTCGACCCTCGTCTTCCGCTCTTGGAAAATCAATCGAAGATTTAAAAATCGTAAATGCGGAAGTAGCTCAGTTGGTAGAGCGTCAGCCTTCCAAGCTGAATGTCGCGAGTTCGACCCTCGTCTTCCGCTCTTGGAAAAATCAAACGAAGATTCAAAAATCGTAAACGCGGAAGTAGCTCAGTTGGTAGAGCGTCAGCCTTCCAAGCTGAATGTCGCGAGTTCGACCCTCGTCTTCCGCTCTTGGAAACAAAAAACCTCATCAAATGATGAGGTTTTTTTATTCTATAAACTTTAACTCTAAAATTTCCTGATATTTTTTTGGTAACAAAAAGCGTTTCTTTTCAAAATCTATTCTAAACGAATATCGTTTATCAGTTTCTTTGTTGGTAATTATGATCCAATCGGTTTTTCCGTAAATAATATGGTTTCGATACGTTCCTTTTATTTGAAATGGCTTCTTAAATTCATTGGATGTAAAAATTGTATAACCTTCTTTATTATCAACACTAAAATATTCAGGCATTAAACTCATTGCAGGCGGATAATCTTCTTCTTCTACCTCAGTAAATTCACCCGAAATAGCTTCAAACATTCTTGATTCGTATTCTGTATAAGACGGATATTCTTTTAAAAGCTTATAGTTTTTATCGTAAACATAAATGGCATCGTTGCCGTAAAAAATAGTCAGATATTCTTCTTTTTGAGTTCTTTTACGAAAAACAAAATCTTGATAAACCTTTTTTGCTTTGATGTCTTTTACTTTCGGAGTTTTAAAATTCGGCTTCGCAAATACTTCAAACATTCCATCATGCTTCACTATTAAATCACTGCCGTTTCCAATGGCTTCGCGGTATTTCTTATTAAACGAAATTTTGATTTTAGCATCTCTTGGAATAAAAACACTCTTATCGTCTTTATAAAAATGCATATAGTAATTACCATTAAAGCGTAATTCTTGATTTGTAGTTTTGTAGGTTTCTGCTTTTCCGGAAACACGATCAATAAAAGTATATTCGCTACCATTTATTAGAGTTATCGGATCGAAATAAGAGTTTCGTTCACTGTAAGTTGGTTCGATAAATTCATTTAAGGTGTTCATTTCAACTACACCAAATTTGTCTTCGTATTGAAAAGCTTCGTATTTTTCTTGAGCCATTCCAGACAAACTGCAAAGGCTTAAAATAAGGATGATTATTTTTTTCATAGTACAATTTTTCTAAATTATTAAACAGAATAACAATTTGCCCTTTAAAAAAACTCAATCTGTTAAGGATTGAGTTTTTTTGTTATTGTTGTTTTCTTAATAAATCGCGAATTTCTGCAAGCAATTGTTCCTGTGTTGGCCCTTTTGGAGCTTCAGGCGCAGGCGCTTCTTCTTTACGTTTTAAACGATTAATTCCTTTTATCATAATGAATAAAGCAAATGCTACAATTAGGAATGAAAGAGCAGCCGATAAAAAATTACCATACTTAATTGCCGTTCCCGGCACAACCAGTTCTGATAAATTTTGAAGGTTTGCAGCTTTTAAAGCAGGCGTTAAAATAGCCGGAGTAATAATATCTTCTACTAACGATGTTACAATTTTACCAAATGCGCCACCAATTACAACCCCCACAGCTAGGTCGATTACGTTGCCTTTTACAGCAAACTCTTTAAATTCTTTTAAAATTCCCATAACAATTTTATTTTTTATTTTACTTAATGCGAAAATACAATTTTATGTTAACAAATTTTACTCTTTATAAAAAATTCGCTTCACACGTTGCGAAATCGATGTCATAACTTCGTACGGAATGGTTTCCCAAATCTGTGCAATTTCGGTAATGCGTAAATCGTTTCCAAACACAATTACCTCATCGCCAATCTTCACATCAATATCGGTAACATTAATCATTAACATATCCATACAAACTGTTCCGGCGATAAACGCTTTTTGATTATTTACCAAAACATAGCCTTTTCCGTTGCCGTAACTTCTGCGAATACCATCGGCATAACCAATGGCAATTGTTGCAATTCTGCTCTTTTTTTCAGCTTTAAATCGTCGTCCGTACCCAACTGTTGCATCTTTTTCAACATCGTTAATCTGTAAAACAACCGTTTTTAAAGTCGCTACATTTTGCAGTTGCGCATCTTCATTTGTATCGTTTCCAACTCCATACAAACCAATTCCCACGCGAACCATATCCATTTGATATTCGCCAAAATTATAAATACCAGATGTGTTTAAAATATGTAACGTTGGATTGATATTCAACTGATTTTTAATATCTGTCGACCATTTTTGAAATAGTTGAATCTGCTGTAAGGTAAAATCTCGTTCTTCGGGCATATCGCTTGTTGCCAAATGCGAAAACATACTTGCAACTTCCACCAGATTTGTCTGTTTCAAAAGATTGATCAAACCATCGAAATCTTTTTCAACAAAACCCAAACGATTCATTCCAGTATTCAGTTTTAAATGGATTGGATAATTATATAAATTCTGATTTTCTGCAATCTGCAAAAAAGTATTTAGTTCTTCGATATTATAAATTTCAGGCTCTAAATTATAAGCAATCATGGTAGAAAACGCCGAATTTTCAGGGTTCATTACCACAATAGGAATTTTAATTCCGGCTTTTCGAAGTTCCACACCTTCATCGGCAAATGCAACGCCTAAATAAGATACCTGATGATGCGCCAACAATTTTGCAATTTCGTAACTACCGTTGCCATAACCAAAAGCCTTAACCATTACCATAACTTTTGTGGTTGGTTTTAGTTTAGATTTATAGAAATTCAGGTTATGACTGATCGCATCTAAATTAATTTCCAGAACGGTTTCGTGTGTTTTTTCTTCTAATTCGGTAACGATTTTTTCGAACTGAAAACTGCGCGATCCTTTAATTAAAATGGTTTCGCTTCGGAAGGATCTCAAATTAAAATCGTTCAAAAATGTTTCGGTATCCGGATAGCTTTGAAACTGCGGAACATTTGTTAAATGACTACCGATTTTATTACCTATACCAATTACGCGCGTTACATGATTCTGATTTAAAAGTTGAGCTACTTTTTGATACAAAACTTCGGGCGTAAATCCGCTTTGAAAAATATCTGATAAAATAACGGTTTTTTGTTGATGCGTTTTTTGTTGTTCCAGAAAATCGAGCGCAATTTTTAACGACTGATAATCGCTGCTGTAACTATCATCAATCAATAAACAATCGTTCATTCCTTTTTTTACCTGCAAGCGCATTTGTACGGTTTGCAGTTGCGGAATTGCTTCAACTATATAATTTGTATCAATCTTTAAAAACAACAATGCAGTAATACAGGTTGCTATGTTTTCTACCGAAGCTAAATCGGTAAACGGCAGATCGACAGAAAATTTGGTGTTTTCAAAATTCACTTTTAAAACAGTATCAATCTTTTTAAACTGAACATCGGCAGCTTCACTAAAACTCCAAGTGAACCATTGTGCTTTTTCGGACTTGTTTGCTGCAATTAAATCGGTTTTTTCACTGATTAAAACATCGGCATTTTTAAAAAGCTTTATTTTTTCTTGTAATTTTTCTTCTTTTGTGGAAAATCCTTCGTTATGTGCCGGACCAATGTTGGTTAAAATTCCGATGGTTGGCTGAATCACTTCTTCCAAAAAATCCATTTCATTGGGTTGTGATATTCCTGCTTCAAAAATTCCCAGATTATGTTCTTCATTTATTGCAATAACAGAAAGTGGCACACCAACTTGTGAATTATAACTTTTCGGACTTTTAATAATGTTGTAAAAAGGCAAAAGCAACTGGTTTAACCATTCTTTTACTATGGTTTTTCCGTTACTACCCGTGATTCCAATAACCGGAAATGTATATTTTTTTCTGTAAAAAGCCACAAATCGCTGTAAAGCCCGCAATGTATCATTAACCTTAAAAACAACGGCATCGGGCGGTAACGAAACATCTTGCGAAACCACAAAATATCGTACGCCTTTTGCATATAAATCGTTCAAAAAATCATGGGCGTTGTGGTTGTTTCCTTTCAAGGCAAAAAACAAGGTATTTGCAGTGTTGCGCAACGAACGTGAATCAACAGAAATATCTAAAACATTCAGTTCATTTTTGGTTACGGGAGCAATAGTATGTAAAACGTCGCTTAAAACGCTTGCTTCAATTTTCATAATCGGCAAAATATACCCAAAGGTAACAAGATATTTTATGAAAAATCACTGAAATTTTAGCTTTGTTAAGCAACGATATTATCGTAATTTGCAAGGTCTTAAATTATTTATGCACGACATACATTTTTATATCGGGTTGATACTTGCCTTATTTATAGGTATTACTTTGGGATTGGTTGGCAGTGGCGGATCGATCTTAACGGTGCCTATTCTAGTATATGTGGTAGGGATTGATCCTTTAATTGCTACGGCTTACTCGCTTTTTATTGTGGGCAGTACATCGGCAGTAGGCAGTATCAGAAACACGCTCGATAAAAATGTAAACTTTAAAATAGTACTGCTTTTTGGTATTCCGTCGTTGCTGGCTGTATTTTTCACACGATCACAACTGCTTCCTTTATTACCCGATGCCATTACGTTGAGCAACAATGTAAGTATTTCAAAATCGAAATTGATCATGATTGTGTTTTCCATCGTAATGTTTGCTGCATCATCTAAAATGATCAAAAAACCAAGGCAGAAAAATCTGGCATCAAATCAAATAGTAACATCGGCAACACCATTAATTACGCAAGGTTTATTAATCGGAACCGTTTCGGGACTGGTTGGTGCAGGTGGTGGCTTTTTAATTATTCCGGTTTTGGTATTTTTCGCCAATTTACCCATGAAACAGGCAATCGGCACCTCGTTAACCATTATTGCCATTCAATGTTTAATAGGTTTTACGGGCGATTTAAGTCAGCATACGATTGATTGGACTTTGGTTTTGTCTTTTTCGGCAGTATCAATTGTAGGATTATTTATTGGAAACCGATTGTCTAAAAGAATCATCGACGGAAATCTGCGTAAGATTTTCGGCTGGTTTATTTTAATTATGTCGCTGTATATTATGTTTAAGGAATTGTTTTAACGGATATGATCGTTATCATTTCCATCAATTAAGAATTTAGTACTTTTGCAATTACGAATGTTTATCGTTTTAAGTTATGAAGATAGAACAAATTTATACCGGATGTCTGGCTCAAGGCGCTTACTATATTGAAAGCGACGGCGAAGTGGCTATTATTGATCCATTAAGAGAAGTTCAACACTATATTGATAAGGCACAAGCCAATAATGCAACCATAAAATATATTTTCGAAACGCATTTTCATGCCGATTTTGTAAGCGGGCATTTAACGCTTTCGCAAAAAACAGGTGCGCCTATAGTTTACGGAGCAACCGCAGAACCTACGTTTCAAGCTCATATAGCAACCGATGACGAGGTATTTAAAATTGGCAAGCTAACAATTATTGCCTTGCATACACCTGGGCACACTATGGAAAGTACCACCTATTTGTTGCGTGATGAAAACGGTAAAGATCACGCTATTTTTAGTGGCGATACATTGTTTTTAGGCGATGTTGGCAGACCAGATTTAGCTCAAAAGGCAGCAAGTATGACACAGGAACAGTTGGCCGCAACCTTGTTTCACAGCCTGCGCACCAAAATTATGCCTTTGGCTGATGATGTAATTGTGTATCCGGCGCATGGTGCGGGATCGGCTTGTGGAAAAAATTTAAGCAAGGAAACTGTTGGGACATTGGGCGAACAAAAACGCACCAATTATGCCTTGCGTGCCGATATGACCGAAGCAGAATTTGTAAAAGAAGTTACCGATGGTTTATTGCCACCACCTGCTTATTTTCCTGAAAATGTTCGATTGAATAAAAATGGATACGAGGCTATTGATACCATTATAGAAAAAAACAAGGCGTTTACACCGGCAGAATTTAAACAAGCTGCAGACGAAGCTTTGATTTTAGATGTTCGCGATGCCGATAGTTTTGGAAAAGCGCATATTCCCGGAGCTATTTTTATTGGTATCGATGGCGGATTTGCTCCCTGGGTTGGATCTTTGATTACCGATATTAACCAACCGATTATTTTGGTAACACCAGAAGGTCGCGAACAGGAAACCATTACGCGTTTGGCTCGTGTTGGTTACGATAATACCTTGGGATATTTATCAGGCGGAATGCAAACTTGGGTTGATGCCGGTTTAGAAACCGCTTCTATTGGTAGAATCACCGCTAATGAACTGGAAGCATTAATGAATAACGGCGAAGAATCGGTAATTGATGTTCGTAAACCAGGCGAATACAGTTCGGCACATATTGCAAACGTACCAAACCTTCCGTTAGATTTTATTAACGACCATGTTGGTGATTTTCCATCGCAGAGAACAACCTACTTACATTGTGCAGGTGGTTACCGATCTATGATCGCAGCTTCTATTTTAAAAGCACGCGGTTTCCATAATATGATTGATGTAATTGGTGGTTTCGGTAAAATTAAAGAAACCAACTTACCAATTGTAACTCAAGAATGCGAAAGCAGTTGTAGTACGAAATAAAACAAAACCGCCTCGAAATTTTCGAGGCGGTTTTATTAGTATATTTTAGTGTTTGGTAATGCTTCTTTTAGCAGACTTAATTGTTTCTTTATTTTTTCATTCTCTTTCCACTTGCATTTGTTACAGCGAATTCTTAATACTTCTAAAAAACTCATATCATAAAGAACCTTGGGGATATCATTAAAATTATTTTCAGTAATATCCAAAAACTCCAAAGATGTTATACTTGACAACGACTGCGGTAAATCAGTCAACTTATTATTACTTAAATCTAATGTTGTTAATTTATCTAAAGTAGCAATTGTTTCAGGAATATTATCAATTTCATTATAATTCAAAAACAACCATTCTAATTGTGGTAGTTCTAAAACAACATTAGGAAAATTATTCAATTTGTTAGAATATAGATGCAACTTCTTCATCTTTTTTAAGTTGGCTAAACTCACATCTACTTCAGTAAAAAAATTATCGCAAACATACAGTGTTTCTAGATTTTTCAATTTAGTTACCTTTTTAGGAAAAACCAACAATTGTCTATTAAAGATATGGTATTCTTTTGTTGTTAATACTGAAATAATATCTGTTTTAATCTTTATATCTCTTTTCTTTGCTAAAATTTCATTTTCAAGTTTATGTTCCCAATCATTACCGTTAATAGAATCAAGATGTTTCTTTGCGCTATAATTATAAAATTTAGCCATGCGATTTTCATAAAAAATATTATCACTACATAGAATTGTATTATACTTAAAGCAATACTTCAAAGTCAAATCATCATACCATTTGCCTTCAATTCCACAGTGTCCGTCACCTCCTAAAGTTAAAAGTAAACCAGTCTTTTGGTCATACTGCTTATTTGCTATTTCCTGTATTCTAATACCAATAATGCTATCTATTTTATTTGTTAAAGAATATCTTTTTCTTCTAAATTCATATTTAAGATTTTCGTCCATTATCAATCTATGTAAACTATCAAATTCTCTATACATTTTGCCTGATAAATCTCCTCCAAATTTTTCAATCTTTTCTAAAGAATTTAACCTAACATTATATTTTTTCTCAATACTATCAACAGCAGCATTGTGTGTAAAAGCGGTATATTCTTTTCTATAAAGTTTATAAGTTTTATTAGGATAAGGTGAACAGCTAATGAATAATCCCAACAGGACAGTTGTTACAAAAAGTAAATTTTTCAAAGTGGTGTTTTTAATAATGAATAACGAATTTAACAATAAATATAAACTTTTCTATTCAAAAACATCTTTATTCTTTTCTCTTTCATCTTTACTCAAATCTTTATATTTGCAGTATGATTAAAAAAGAAACTATAGACGCAATTTTCGAGGCAGCCCGTGTGGAAGAAGTCATTGGCGACTTTGTGCAGCTTAAAAAAGCGGGTAGTAATTACAAAGGCTTGAGTCCTTTTGTGAACGAAAAATCGCCGTCGTTTATGGTTTCGCCTGCCAAACAAATCTGGAAAGATTTCTCGTCGGGTAAAGGCGGTAATGCCATCAGTTTCATTATGGAACACGAACATTTTTCGTATCCCGAGGCGTTGCGTTACCTTGCCAATAAGTATCAGATCGAAATTGAAGAAACAGAACAAACCGATTTAGAAAAACAAGCACTAAACGAACGCGAAAGTTTATTTGTAGTTTCAGAATTTGCCAAAAAATACTTTCATGACGTATTGCTAAAAACCGATGAAGGCTTGGCAATTGGTCATTCGTACTTTAAAGAGCGTGGCTTTACCGAAGAAACCATTAAAAAGTTTCAGCTGGGTTATTCGCCCGATCAATGGGATGCTTTTACAAACGAAGCCTTGGCAAAAGGTTACAAATTGGAATTTCTTGAAAAAACCGGATTGACGATTGTAAAAGACGATAAAAAATTCGATCGTTTTAAAGGACGCGTAATGTTTCCTATCGAAAGTATGAGTGGTCGCGTGCTGGGTTTTGGCGGACGAATTTTAACTAACGATAAAAAAGCTGCGAAATATCTGAATTCGCCTGAAAGCGATATTTACCATAAAAGCAAGGTTTTGTACGGAATTTTCCATGCAAAACAAGAAATCGCATCTAAAGACAACTGTTATCTGGTGGAAGGTTATACCGATGTTATTCAGATGTATCAGGCAGGAATTAAAAACGTGGTGGCTTCGTCGGGAACGGCTTTAACGCCCGATCAAATACGTTTGATTAACCGATTAACCAAAAATATTACGGTTTTGTTTGATGGTGATGCTGCCGGAATGCGCGCGTCGTTACGAGGTATTGATCTGATTTTGGAAGCCGGAATGAATGTACGAGTTTGTACGTTTCCCGATGGCGATGATCCCGACAGTTTTGCCCGAAAGACACCGATTGATGAATTGCAGCATTATTTAAAAGAAAACGCTACCGATTTTATTCGATTTAAAGCGAATTTGTTGATGAAAGATGCCGGAAATGATCCTATAAAAAAAGCCGATGTTATTCGCGACATCGTGGTTTCTATTTCTAAAGTGCCCGATCACATTCAGCGCGAAGTTTATGTGCAGGAATGCGCATCGATCATGGATATTTCAGAAGATGTTTTGTTCAGCACTTTGGCGCAAATCGGTAAAAAAGAACTGCAGGAAGCCAACAAAAAATTCGTTCAGGATAAAAAAATGGAAGTTGTAAAATCAACTCCCGAAGAAACCAAAGAAAAAGTCAATATTATTTACCTGTTAGAACGAAAACTTATTGAAATTTTGCTGATCTATGGAAATTACGAAGAACTTTTTAACGAATATGAACTTACCGTTGAAGACGATAAAGTAATTACGCAGGAAAAAAAGATAAAACGTAAAGTGTTCGACAAGGTTTTTTTAAGCTTGCAAGAAGATGAAATTGAAATGAGCAACGCTAATTTCCAAACAATTTTAAAGGATATTCTTGTATTCTATCACACTAATGAAATCTGGAATTTAGAGAATTATTTGCAACAGGTTAAACCTGAATTGACCGATGAAATTACATCTATCATTATGGATGATGAACGTTACAATCTGCATAATTGGGAAAAACAGAACATTTTTGTTAAAGGCAAAGATTTAGGCGTGCAGCAATATGTAAACGAAACTATTTTAACGCTTCGATCGTATTTGATTTTTGAAATCATTGAAGGTTTAAAGAAACAGATACAGGAAAATCCTGAAAAAGCTCGGGATTTATTAACCGATGTGGTTGATTACAACAATTTAAAGCATACTTTTTCTACTGAATTAGGAAGAGTTATGTCGCGGTTTAGTTGATTTTTGATGTCGAATATCCTAAAGTCGAACGTCAAAAGTCCGTGCTTATATATAAAGTTTGTCATTCCGACGAAGGAGGAATCTTCTTATAAAAATATTTTACAAGTGTAACAATTTATTTTGTTCATTTGCTTTAGAAAAAAAATTGTAAAACTTTCTGTTTAGAGTTTTAAAAACCTCAATGATTATGAAAAAAATCGCACTATTTTTTTGTTTATTTTCTTTACTTGGCTGTGTAGAAGAAAATGAACCCGTTGCCTATTACAACTTTATCCGTTTTAAGAATACGTCTGACAAAATTTTGGATATTACTTTCGAGGATACAACAATTAACCATATATACTTTACTGAAAGATTAAATTCTAATGAAAGCACCAATTATTATCAGCATTATTCGCTAGAAAGTGATTATTTTAATGGGTTTGGTGCATTGGGTGATAAGATAATAGTTAAATTTATTAATGAGAATTTAGGGTACATATGTGGTGATTATTCAAACAATTCTGGTTTATGTTTTACAACAAAGGGTTCACCAATAAGAAATCCAAATGAGAGCGATTTTATATTAGACAATCAAGAATATACGTCTAGTTATTACACTTACGAAATAACTCAAGAAGATTACGAAAATGCACATGTGTTGCCTTAATTAAAACAACTCTACCAAAGTTTAAAACTTTGGCAGAGTTTTATTTTAACAGAGTTAAAAACATCAATCTAAAACTTTACCTCATCAGAAATTTCACAAACCGGAATCGGGTTCATTTTATGTTGATTGATCGTATGTAAACGCTTGTAAATTTTAAAAACTTCTAATTCGCGACCGATAAAATCAGCTTCGGTTTTGCCTGCGTCAAAAGCTTTCATAGCAAACTCTAACTCATCATAATTTGCACCTAACTGATCTTCGTCTGATCTATCGTCGCCAAACAAACCATCGGTAGGTTTTGCTTTAATAATATTCTGGGTAATTCCTAAATAAGTAGCTAAAGCTCTAACTTCAGACTTCATTAAATCTGCAATCGGACTTAAATCTACACCGCCATCGCCGTATTTCGTAAAAAATCCAACTCCGAAATCTTCTACTTTATTTCCTGTTCCAGCTACTAAAAAACCATTGATTCCTGCAAAATAATACAAAGTGGTCATTCGCAAACGTGCACGTGTATTTGCCAGCGTTAAGTTTAAAACCGGCAAATTATCAACTGTTGGCAACGTATTGGTCATTAAATCAAACGTAGCGGTTAAATCGGCAATGGTATTTGTTACGTATTTATAGGTATCTTTTAAAAATTGAATGTGTTCCTGACCGCGCGAAACCTGACTTGGCGCCTGATGTATCGGCATTTCAACACACAATGTAGGCAAGCCGGTTTTAGCACATAAAGTAGAAACCAAAGCAGAGTCAATTCCGCCCGAAATTCCCACCACAAAACCTTTTACTTTAGCGTTTTCGGCATACGTTTGTAGCCAGTTAACAATGTGGTTTACTATTTTTTCAGAATTTATCTTTTTATCTTCCATTGCAAATTTTTGATTAACTATATTTGTGATTTAAAATTATAAAATCTATCGCTTTTTACGATGAAAAACACGTTTTATTTACTGCTTTGTTCGATATTTTTTGTAGCATGCCAAAAAGAAAATGCTGTAAACAAAGAGGTTTTAAACATTCCTGTTGAAGCAAAGATCGATCGTTTTGATCAGGAATTCATGCAAACAAGTCCGGAAAATTTCAATACTTTAAAACAAAAATATCCTTTGTTGTTAAGCGAAAATGTTCCCGATTCGATTTGGTTCAACAAAAAAAACGACATCTTATTTAACGAATTGTACAGCGAAACGCAAAAGCAGTTCAAAGATATATCTGCCTTAAAAGAAGATCTAACATTACTTTTTAAACATATAAAACACTACTATCCTAACGAAAATCCGGGCAGGGTAATCACCGTTTTATCTGAAGTTGACATTACGAGTCGTGCTATTTACACCGATTCTGTTTCAATTATTTCTTTGGATACTTATCTTGGTAAGAACCATAAATTTTATGTAGATTTTGATGCGTACACTTTAGGCGATTTTGAACCAAACAGAATTGTTGTGGATTTGGCAGAAAACTTTTCTATGCAGAAGGTTCCGCAACCGCAAGACAGACAGTTTTTAAGCCAGATGATTTACTGGGGGAAAATTATGTATATGAAAGAAATGCTGTTGCCGGAAGTTAGCGATGCGTTAAAAATGAATTATACCGAAGACCAATTAAAATGGATTGAAGCCAACGAAACGCAGGTTTGGAAAAATTTTATTGAAAGTAAATATCTGTATGATAATGATCCTAAATTAGTTGCGCGTTTTATTCAGCGTGCGCCGTTTTCTAAATTTTATTTGGAACTGGATCAGGAATCACCGGGAAGTGTGGGAGTTTATATTGGCTGGCAAATTGTGCGTTCGTACATGAAAAATAATAATGTAACTTTGCAGGAATTAACATTAAAAGATGCTAAAACTATTTTTGAGCAATCTAAATACAAACCTAAAAAGTAATGGCTAATAACAAATCTACAATTAAAATAAACGTATCGGTTGACGAAAATAAAGTTCCGGATGATATTAGATGGACAGCAACCGACGGCGGTATAGAAAACGAACAAGCAAAAGCTATGTTATTGTCAATTTGGGATAGTAAAGTTCAGGAAACACTGCGAATTGATTTATGGACGAAAGAAATGCCCGTTGATGAAATGAAGGTGTTTTTCCACCAGACTTTAGTAGCAATGGCGGATACTTTTGAACGTGCTACCGACGATAAAAAAATGAGCGATACCATGCGCGATTTCTGTGCTTATTTCGCTGAAAAATTAGAACTTCACAATAAGTAAGATCCATAAAAGCAATTATGAAGAATCCGGCTTCAAAAATGAAACTTTCGCAGATTGTTTTCATCATAAGCTTATTTACAACTATTTATTGGCTGGTTGCGTTTAACACAAACGTTTACCGTTACGCATTTACAGGAGCTATTTTTAATATGACTTCGTTACTGCTTATGATTAGTTTATATGTGTTGCCCGTTTTAATAATTGCATTGATTTTACGTTTAAAAGAAAGAACTCCTAAATTACATTTTGTTAGTTTAGGACTTCTTTTAGTTATGCTGATTTTAATATTTGGTGTTTATCAGTAACATACTTTCACAGATTTTTATAAAGTACATCAATTTTCGGGTAAAAATAACTTTGTATCTTTGCACAAACAACACACAACAATGAAAAATACATTAATTGCTCCTTCGGTTTTAGCTGCCGATTTCGCAAACTTACAACGCGATGTAGAAATGATTAACAACAGCGCTGCCGATTGGTTTCATATCGATATCATGGACGGTGTTTTTGTGCCAAATATCTCTTTTGGAATGCCGGTTTTGGCAGCCATTAACAAACACGCAAAAAAAACAATCGATGTACATTTAATGATTGTTGATCCTGACCGATACATTGAAACGTTTAAAAATTTAGGTGCTGATATTTTAACGGTTCATTACGAAGCTTGCACACATTTACACAGATCTCTACAAGCTATTAAAGCAGCCGGCATGAAAGCTGGTGTTGCAATTAATCCGCACACAAATGTTGCTTTGTTAGAAGATGTTATAAACGATATTGATTTGGTTTGTATTATGAGTGTGAATCCTGGTTTTGGCGGACAATCATTCATTGAAAAAACTTATAAAAAAGTACAACAGCTTAAAGAAATTATTGTTAGAAATAATGCCACAACTTTAATTGAAATTGATGGTGGTGTTACTGATAAAAACGCTGCAGATTTAGTAAAAGCTGGTGCAGATGTTTTAGTTGCCGGCAGTTTTGTCTTTACTGCACAAGACCCGATTGCAACGATAGAAAATTTAAAGAAAATTACTTCTATATAACAAAAAAGACTTCCTATTCGGAAGTCTTTTTTAAATTAAGTCGGTAGTTTACACCCAATTGTATCCAGCGACTTGGCATGGGCACAGCGGCAACTTCCTTATACGTACTGTTAAATATATTGGTTGTTTGTGTATAAATTTGGAAGGATGGAAACTGATACATCAATCTAAGATCTGATACAAAATAACCATCGTTTAATTCGCGCTTTAAATATCGGTTTTGAAACTGAATTCCAAAATCATTTATTGTATAGTTAATTCCTGCGATTACCTGATGTTTTAAACTTTCAATGGTGTATTTTGAAATGATTTCGTTTGCAGAGTCTTGTTTTTTCGGACTTAAATATTGATAGCTTAACGAATATCCTAATTTTTGATTAGATGCTATCTGAATATCCTGATTGTATCGAACATTTACGCCGCGCATTACCTGATTTCCTAAATTTTGCGGTTGGTAAGGAACATCGGTAGAAATTCTTGTCCAATCAATAAAATCAGAAATATTTCGTTCAAAAGCACTCGCGTCAAATCGTTTGTTTTGCTTGGTATAATTCACACCAACTTCGTACTGCCAAGCTGCTTCGGGTTTTAAATCCGGATTTCCTATATTTCCCGGTCGTTGATTCACATACAAATCGGTAAACGACGGAATGCGCTGACTGCTACCGATACTTGCCTGAACTTTCCAATCGTTAGTTAACAGATAAGCAACATCGGCACCCGGATACCACTGAAAACCGTAATCGGTATTATAATTCCAATAAGCACCTACGTTTACCAATAATTTCTCGAAAAACGTATTTTTATATTCTGCAAACCACCCATGATTTTTACGGTCGTGCTCGCCAAGGTTAGAACTGTTAATATCTTCCAGACGCATTTCATATCCAATACCAAAATCTCCGACAGTTGATGTATAAACTCCGTTCAATTCAAACATAAACGAATTGGAATAGTGTAATGAACGCGCTCTGCTTAAATCGTTGCGGTAAAAACGGTAATCGTCTTCATTGTAACGGTTGCTAATGCGTGGTTTAATGGTTAAGTTATCGGTAATTCGGTGACTACTGCCAACACTCAACATTAAAGTTTGCACAATTTCGTACGATTCCTTATCATGCGGTGCCGCGTAATATCCGTTAGCTCCAAATTCGTTATCCAAATAACCACCCATCCAGTTTACCGAATTATTATCGTTCAAAGCAACATTTCCCTGATACATAGTTTTCAAGTTTTTTGCCGCCGTATTGTAACGTTGTCCGTTAGTTTCTTCTTTGCCAATGCTTACCAAATGATTCACTTTTCCGGTGTTGATACCAGCCGTTGCCTGCAAACCGCCGCCTGCATAAATTCCGCTTCCATCGCCGGCATCTTTATTTTTAAACGAACTTCCGCCGTACGCATGCAGTTGCAAAAAATCATCGGTCTGCGTTTTTGTAACGATATTAATAGCACCAGTTAAGGCGTTGATCCCGTAAATACGTGCAGCCGGACCTTTTAAAACTTCGATACGTTCAATAGCTTCCAAAGGAATTGGCAGGTTCATAGAGTGATGTGCCGTTTGTGCATCACCCATTTTTACACCGTTCCACAATACCATTGTTTGTTCAAACGATCCCCCGTCGATACTGATATCTGCCTGTGATCCAAACGGACCACGCTGACGAATATCAACACCGCTTACATAGGTTAACACTTCGTTTATCGATGAAACCGGTAGTTTTTTGATATCTTCTTTTGTTATAACCTGAATATTTCGTGTTGATTGCTGAAAAGGTATCTGCATACGGTTTTCATGAATGATCAGTTCATCCAATTCGGCTATTGAATCATTTGCAACCTGCGCTTTTCCAAAAAAAGGAACAACAAACAAAGCCAACAAAACGTATTTGTTTTTCATTTTAAAATTGATTTTTAATAAAACAGTGCAAAAGTCGTAACTTGCCGGACGATTTAAATAGTCCGCTTTTAAAACAATGAATAGTCCGGCTGAAGATATCTTGCAAAATATTATCACGATTGATAAAAACAACACCGTAGCAGTTTATGTACAAATTGCGCAGCACATTATTAATGCAGTCCAGCGCGGATATTTTTCGGCAGGAACTTTATTACCAGGAACTCGTAGTTTAAGCAGTTTGCTAAAAATCCATCGAAATACGGCGGTTGCTGTTTACGATGAACTGGCATCGCAAGGATGGGTGGAGATTGTTCCGAATAAAGGCACATTTGTTTTAAATCCGATCAGACAAAAACCGATTGTTGGTAATTTCAGTGAAATGAAAAGCGAAGAATATCCAACCAAAACCGGTTTCAATTTTTACGAAAGTGCGCATTTGGCATCGCCTTATGAAAAAGTGGAAACCACTTACACCTTCAACGACGGACAAACCGATATTCGTCTGCATACCGATAAACAATACAATCGTTGGTACAATGCAACTTTAAAACGTACATCGGTCATTAAAAAATGGAATACTTTTTTGTTTGATCAATCATCGTTTTTAAACACCCAATTGTGCAATTACTTAAACGCAACACGCAACTTGCACATTGCGCCTAAAAATCTGTTAACCACTCGCAGCACCGAAATGAATTTGTATTTGGTAGCGCAACTGTTGTTGAAACCAAACGATGTTGTTTTGGTGGGGAATGTAAGTAATTTTGCTGCCAACATGATTTTTCATCAGGCAAAAGCCAACATAAAAACCATTCCTGTTGATGAAAACGGATTGGATGTTTCTTTCATTAAAAAGAACTTTACTAAAAACAGTATTCGCTGTGTGTATTGCACGCCACAACGCCACTACCCTACCACCAACAGTTTAAGTGCGCAACGCAGATTACAGCTGGTGCAGTTGGCTAAAGAATATGGTTTTGCTATTATTGAAGACGATTTTGATTTCGATTTTCAGTTTGATGCCACGCCCATGCCGCCTATGGCAAGTGCCGATACCAACGGACTGATTATTTATCTGGGAAAAGTTGGTCAGGCGTTGTTTCCTGCTTTTGAAACCGGTTTTATTGTGGCGCCCGAAAATTTAATTACAGAAGTGAAAAATTATTACCGAATGATTGATCCACAGGGCGATTTAATCAAAGAACAAATTTTGGCAGAAGTAATTCACGAAGGCGAAATGCATCGGCAGGTAAAAAAGAAAATCTTGCTGTATAAAGCTCGGCGCGATGCCATGTGTACTGCTTTAAAAAACAGTTTCAGCGATTTAATAACTTTTAATAAACCCAATGGTGGTCTGGCTTTGTTTATTCAATTCAACACACCTATTTCTTTGGCAAAACTGTCAGATCAAGTTTCAAAATACAATGTTACGCTGCCAAAACACCTTTTGTATCAAACCAAAAATATGTGTGGAATTCGGTTGGGATTTGGTCATTTGAATCTGGAAGAAATCAATCATACCATTGAAATGCTTAAAAAAGCTTATGATGATTTAACTGTAAAATAACTGAAGATTTATTATATTTATAAGTCAATCGAAATTAAAAAAACACTCATGAAACGTATATTAATACTGTTTTTTATCCTAATAAATTTAAAAGCCGTTGCGCAAGATATCGCTATTTATGATCCTTCAAAAGATACCGTTCGTATTTTTACGGAAATTGCTATGGATGTTTTTAAAACCAATAAATATCTTGATTTTAAAGGATACGATTCGCTGAAACTTTATAAAGACGACATTCATTTTAAAACTATCAATTTGAACACGTATTTTGATCGACCTAAAAACTGGACAAGAATAGAAAGTGAGTCAATTAAAGACTATTACAGGCATAAAGATGGTTTTTACGAAAGAAATTATATCTACACGGAAACAGACAGTACACTTACCGAAACCTACGATTATTACGGCGTAATGGAACATTTAATAAAAAAGAAAACGGTTTACAACAAAGACCTTTTTATAATTTATGAAGAAAGTCAGTGATTCGATAAAAATTTAAATCTGATTAAAACCGACAAAACATACAACTACTTTTTAAGTAACAATCAATTATACAAAATTGCCAAATACAATGAATTACCTGTAGAAGAAGAAGGTAAATTTCCTCCCCAAGATAACGATTTGTACATGATGCACGACAAAAACGTAGTTCATATCCAAGGAAATTTTGGTAGGATTCGAGCCGAATTTCTTCCTGTAAAAAAATCCGTCAAATAAAAAATCAAGGTAAAATACATCGATAAAAAATTAGTATCTTTAAAATAACTAATTAAAATTGATATGAGTTTATATGAACAAATTGCAGAAGAAGGACTGCGTTTAGCGTCAGAAATGGGCATTTTCGGGCGAAACAATTCCACAAATTTTACGTTCGATCATTTTAAAAACCAACTAAAACAGGTTAAAGACTTTGAAGTTGTTAGTTTTGAAGAAGTTGGTGTCGATACGGAAAATCCTTCCTTAAAAAAACAATTCCTTTTAAACATTATCTACAAACAGCTGCCGTACGACATTAATTTGTTTGTGGTTGAAAGCAATGTTTTAGATTTGGATAATTACGCCCGCATTAATCATATCGATGAAAACGATGTGCAACTGGCAAAATCCGAATCGTTTTATTTGGAATCATCAATGTATTTTTCCACCAATATTTTAGAAAGTTTTCATTTACAGCTAAAAATGCTAACCGCATTAATTCCTAACCCAACCGTTCTGGTTGATTTTATGCCGGCGCGTTTACTTTCGGGTCAGTGGGCTGTGTTTTCGTCAAAACTGCTTACGCCGCCGTCGCCACATTACATTTATACCATTCACGGCGTTTTCGATGAAGTTGATGGCGAAAAAGTGTACTGGTTGCACACGCATGGTCTGCATCGTTGCGGGTCGGTTGAATTGGAAATGATCGATATTAAAAACGGCGTGAACGAACTAAACGGATTGTTAGATGCCATGGTTTCTAAATTTATCTATGAACCGGCAAACGAAAACGAGCCTTTTAACATTGGATATATTGGTTACGATTTAAATTTTTCGTGGGTTCGTTGGGAAGAAATGGTGGGGCAATATCCTGCCGAAATTCCGGGCGGTTTGCAGGAACGTTCTCCGGAACAAGAAAATTATGGTCCGTCGGGAATCGTGTATTTGTTGGAAAATGACGAACTTTACCCACCCGATGTTCTGGCTGAAGATTTAAAGGAAAATCCGGTATATTTTATTAAGAACGAAGAAACCGAACGTATGTCTGCATTGGCTTACGAACAGTATGATTATTACAAAAAAGTGTTTCAGCAACATAACGGCGATGAAAACTGGCGTTTTCTTATAAAATTGGGATTGCCTATTGATGAAGGCGACGGAAACGAGCATTTGTGGTTTGATGTTACTGCTATTAATGACGACGATACGTTGAATGTAATTTTGTTGAATCAGCCGTATCAGATCGAAAAATACAACCAGAACGATGCGTTGGTTTTACCGATTGAACATCTTACAGACTGGCTGATTTACGGCCCTGAAAAGAATTATACACCCGACAGTATTTACGAATTATTCACGTAATACTTTCAAAAACAACAAAAAAATGGAACTTACAGTAATTAAACAAGGCGACTTTAAAGTAGATAAACGTAAAAATTTTGAATATTTAAAACCGAATGACGAAAGCACAAACATTAAACTTGCCATTCAGCCTTTTTTAATTACTCTTGGTTCTGATACTATTCTGCTTGATCTTGGTTTGGGGTTTTTAGAAGATAACGAACCTGTTATTTTAAAGCGATTGAAAGATCATAATATAAATCCGAAAAACATTACAAAAATTCTGCTTTCGCATTTACATAAAGATCATGCCGATGGTTTGGGATACTTTAAAGATAACGGTTTTGTTCAGAATTTTCCAAATACAGCAATCTACATTCAAAAACGCGAATACGATTTTGCGTTGCAACAAACCGAAAACCCTTCGTACAATATTCCGTTGTTAAATGAATTGCAAAATCTATCAAACATTGTTTGGTTGCATGATGATGAAGGAGAAATAACTCCCGAAATTACTTTTAAGATTACTGCTGGTCACTCTAAATTTCATCAGGTTTTTTGGATAAAAGAAAATGATTCCACGATTTTTTACGGAGCAGACGATTTGCCTACAACAGGTTATTTAAAACGATCTATTGCCTACAAAACAGATTATGATGGACACAGAGCCATGGAATTTCGTAAAATTTGGAAAGAACAGGCCGAAACAGAAAATTGGCAGGTTTTATTTTATCACGATCTAAAAGATCCGGTGGTGCAGTTTTAATTTGCAATCACTTTTTGCGCCTGAACAATATGTCTTTTGTTATGATAAATTAAAAATCGGAACGTATCGCCCAATTTCAATTTTATAAGTGTAGTTATGCTGATGCTTGTTTTAACCTTATTAAGATTCACTAATCTTGCGGCATTAAGCAGATCTAACAACTGTTTTTGCTGATCTATAAAAACCGTAACCGTATTTTTAGACAAACTGCTGTGAATGGGATTCATAGATTTAAACGCTTTCATTTTATTTAACTTTTCTTTTGGTAGCATACTTTGCGCAAAATAATTCCCCAACCAACCGCTTTTAAATTCTGTTGTTTCTTTTGTGTTTGATCTTTCAATACGATTTTTAATTTCGGGCAGATAAAAATTTCCGTACAAATTCAAATGCTCCAAACATTCTAAAGTACTCCAGCTTTCATTGGTCAATCTTTTGTTTAATTCTGCATTGGTTTTCAAAAGCAAACCTTCAGCAAACGCTAAATGCTCTTTTGTAAGTTCAACTAATTCGTTTAGTAGGTTTTCGGTTGAAATTGTCATTGTTCTAATTTTAAGCAAATATCAAACTTTATAAATCATTTAAAATTTATCGAAATCAAGATTTCTTCAAGCGCGACAATGTTTCAGGTTTCATTCTTAAATAATTTGCAATGTGTTTGTTAGGAATTTCCTGAAAAAGCTGCGGACTTCTTTTAAAAACGCGTTCGTATCGTTCTTTGGGCGATGTTATCAACAAATCTTTTTCGCGTTCCATCTGCTGTAAAACCATGTCTTCCAAAATAGCAATCCACAACTTTAAATAACTGGGATCAGAATTTAAAAGCGTCGTAAAATCTGCTTTAGAAATCACTTTTACCGTCGTTTTTTTAATTGCTTGAATGTAGAAATCAGAAGGTTTTCCCGACAAGAAGGAATCTAACGAAGCAACAATGTTGTTCTGATATCCAAACCGTATAATCTGCTCTTCGTCATCGTTAACCACATAAATTTTCAGGCTTCCTTCCTTAATAAAATAAATATCAGTATCAATTGTTCCACTTGTCGATAAATATTCGTTTCTATCTAAATGGAACTCTTTAGTAAACAAGTTATTTGCTTCGAATAAACTATAAAGGTCGGTAACTTTCATGTGTTAATTTTGAGAATTAAAAATACTTAAAACCAATCGATTATAAAAATTTATTAAATTTATAGATACTTTTAAATGAATGAGCTATGAAAACGAACACATTTATTATTAACGAAGAAAATTTGTCTGTTACAATAAACAGAACATTTAAGGCTCCGCTTGAAAAAGTTTGGGATGCTTTTACTAATCATGAAACTTTAGACCAATGGTGGGCGCCAAATCCTTGGAAATGCAGAACCAAACGTCAAAATTTCATCAACGGCGGCGAATGGCTGTATGCAATGGTTGGTCCGGAAAACGAAGAACATTGGGCAATAACTACATATAAAAACATTTCAGAGAACAATAGTTTTGGACTTACCGATGCTTTTTGTGATGAAAACGGTGTGATTAATTCTGATTTACCAACATCTGAATGGGTATTGAATTTCTCTGAAGACAATGAGGGCACACATCTTAAAATTGTAGTGAAGCAGATATCTTTAGAAGATTTGCAAACACTGATTAATATGGGCTTTAAAGAAGGTTTTGAAGCAACTTTGGAAAGTTTAAGGGTTTTGTTGGAAGAAAAATAAACTTGGATTATGAAAAGAATACATCTTTTTGAGTTTGAAGATCAAACATGGTTTCCATCGTTTTTAAGAAATTATGTAACCGATTTTCTTCAGTTTTTATCGAACAAAGCTAAAGTATATCAGTCGGTTGTTCCGGAAATCAATCAGGCTTTAAAACAAACCGATTCTTCAAAAATCATTGATTTAGGTTCGGGCAGCGGTGGCGGATTATTGTGGTTGGCAACCGAACTTAAAAAAGAAAATACCGATCTGCAAATTGTTTTAACCGACTTGTTTCCTAACGAAACTGCTTTTAACAACGCAGCAAAATCACTGCCTTATTTCTCATATCACAACCAACCAGTAAATGCAACAAACGTCCCCGAAACATTAAAAGGTTTTAGAACCATGTTTTTATCGTTTCATCATTTTAAACCAGAGCAAGGAGTAGAAATATTGCAAAATGCGGTAAACAGCAACCAGCCAATTGGTATTTTTGAAATTCAAGATCGATCTGTTCCAAGTATTATTGCTATGTTATTATCTCCCATCAGTGTTTTGCTTACAACACCCTTTATAAAACCATTTAGTTTACTGCGATTGCTTTTTACGTACATTATTCCAATTATTCCAATCATTGTTTTATGGGACGGAGTTGTATCAAGCCTTCGAACTTATTCTGTTGATGAAATGCAACAACTTATAAAATCGGTTGAAAACAATGAAAATTTCCATTGGCAGATCGAAAAAAAGAAAGCTAAAATGGGATTTGTAATTTACACTATTGGCATGCCTAAAAAATAAAAATTACTACTTTAAAAAATCCTTAATAATTTCTCCACCCTGCTCTGAATGTTCCGGCGGAATACCATGTCCACCTGAATAATAAAAAGTTTGAACATTGATGTTTTTATTTTTTAATTCAGTTTCAAATTTATAAGCTTGAGAAATGGGCACCAATTCGTCTCCAGTTCCATGTAAAAGCAAATATTTTGTAGTTGTAGGTTGTACAAAATTGTACGGCGATGCATTAAAATAATTTTCTGCGTTAGTCTCGGGAGTTCCTCCTAAAAAGGTTTCCAAAACAGTTCGTGCTTCATCATTTCCGTCGGTGTAAAGTGATTTTAACTCGTAAGCACCTGAAATTCCAATTATACCGATTAATCGTGAAGATGGATTTTTTACAGCGTATAATGCTCCCAAATGTGCTCCGGCACTTCCGCCTAAAATATAAGTAGCATTTGCATTTACTTGATAGCTTTTTGCACTACGAAAAATAAAATCCATTGCACTTTTAACATCTTGTTCAGCAGCCGGATATTGATTAGTGGTTGCAGTTGCTAAACGATAATTAAGTATAAATACAGCAATATCAGGGAACTGTTTTTTTAGTTCTTCAATATTATTTTTATTAATAATTTCATTAAAATCACTTTTATCACCGCCAATCCATCCGCCACCATGTATCATTACTAAAATTTTTGTTTTTGATGTATTTCGATCTGCAGGTAGAAACACATCCATTTTATGTCTTTCATGCGATCCGTAGCTTACATTTTCTAGAATAACATCTTCGTTAACAGGATAAATAACTACATTTTCATCATCGCCATTACAACTAAATAATAATATTGATAAAATAGAACACATTAAAATTAATTGTATCTTTTTCATAACTAAAAGTTTTAAATGTTATCATTAAAATAATGGCACGCACTTTAACTCCTCAACTTGAGATTTTCTTCTACAATCTTTTGTAAATATTACTTTTTTAACAAGCCTCGAAAACCTCGAGTTGCGTAATAAATACCTGCACAATATATGATAAACAAAAATTGTTCCGTACCTAAAATCGGCAAACAAAGAGCTACTAAATCACTGATTTTGTTTGTAGTTACATAAAAAAGATCAAGATGTTTTTAGTTTAAGCTTTATAAACTGGTTTATTGATTTGTGGCAACCAACAAAATAGTTTTATTCAAACACAACCAATTCATCATTAGGTAAATCGTATTCGTACAAAATCTTATTTTCAGCATCGTAATAAAGCCATTGAGCTTTGGTAATTCTGCCTTCGGTGACCGTTCCAATTCCTAAAACAGTGTATTCTTTACCATTTCGCTGTTGCTGTTCAACCGAATATTCCAATCTATATTTATTAGCAATGATACTTTTAAGCAGTTCGTTTTTAGAATTTGCAACATAATATTCCACTTTCAAATAAAGTTCCTCTAAATACTTTTGACTATAATTAAAATCACCGCTGTAATTGTAATAAATTTCCTTTCCGTAATTCTTTCGAAAATCAGAAACCTCTTTGCTTACTTCGGCAGAATCAGCAGCTGTTTTTTTGTTTTTATCCGATATTGATGAACAACAGCTGGAAAGCAACACTAAAACAAAAAGAAAAATAATATTTTTCATACCATTAAATTTTTAGCAATCCGCGAAAACCTCGTGCTGCATAGTAAGATGATGCTCCGTTATGATAAAAAAAGACAGTATCGTATCTAAAATCGCCAAACAACGCACCATCTAAATCTCGAATTTTCTTCGGAGTTTCAATCCAGCTCGATGTTTTCTTATCAAAAGCTTCTAAAGCCTGCAAAGCGCGATATTCCTCTTCATTCAACAATTTTATTCCGATTTCATACGCCGCATCAATGACACTGTTCGCAGGTTTATGCTCTTTTCGGGCATCTAACGCAGGTCGATCGTAACAAAAACTGCGACGACCTTTCGGACTTTCGGTAGCACAATCGCAATAAACAATTTCGTTCGATTTTTCATCAAAAACAACCACATCCGGTTCGCCTCCGGTTTCTTCCATTCTAGATAACACATCAATTTTTGAAGGATTTCCCTCTAATTTCGCTTGAACATCTTTCCAATCGATATTTTTATGACGGTGCATATTCTTTGCAAAACGCTTTTTTAATGTATCTAATAAATTTGACTGTTCCTCTTGTGATAATTTACTTTTCATGGTTTTATTTTTGCCGATTGTATGAAATCCTTTTTATTTTGATAACGAATTAAAAAAATAAACCTAAAGATAAATTTATATTTTTACATTTGAAAAATTTTAAATAGATATGGCATCAGGTTTTTTTGCAATTTTAGACGACATCGCAGCTTTAATGGACGATGTAGCGGTTACAAGTAAAATTGCGACGCAAAAAACAGCTGGAATTTTAGGTGACGACCTTGCTGTGAATGCTGAAAAAGCAACAGGTTTTCTTTCATCGAGAGAAATTCCCGTATTAATGAAAATCATGAAGGGATCGTTTATCAATAAACTGATTATTGTTCCTTTTGTTTTCTTGTTAGAGTGGCTGTATTCGCCGGCAATCACCATTATTTTAATTATCGGTGGATTTTATCTGGCTTATGAAGGTGTAGAAAAGATTGTGGAATTTTTATTTCACAGAGAAAAAAAAGGCGTTGAAGTTATTGAAGAAGCTACCGAAGTTAACGAAGACGGCGAGGCTGTAGAAAAAGCGAAGATTAAATCGGCTGTTACAACCGACTTTATTCTATCGTTAGAAATTGTGATTATTGCACTTGCTGCTGCAAAAACAAGTTACGAAGCGTTAAAATCGCAGTTTAACCCTCTTCTTGTTGAAATTGTTACGGTTTCTATAGTAGCAATTATTGCAACGGTTGGTGTTTACGGAATTGTAGCGTTAATTGTTCGTATGGACGATGCGGGTTACAAACTGATAAAAAAATCGAAAAATGAAAAGGGAATTTTAGCTACGATTGGAAATTTATTGATTAAAGCACTTCCGCTGGTAATTAAAGCCTTGGCAGTAATTGGAACGTTAGCTTTACTATTGGTTTCGGGTGGAATTTTTGATCATAACATAGCATATCTGCATCATTTGTTACCAAATGTACCTGAAATGCCAAAACAATTTTTATACGGTATTGTTGCCGGCTTAATTGTAGTTTTACTGGTTACAGCTTATAAAAAGATATTTACTAAAAAAGTAAGTCATTAAAAAAGAGGATCATTTAGATCCTCTTTTTTTTGGTCGCCGTTAAAGAATAAACCATTGGAATATTTTTTCCTAAATGCTCAATTCTAAACTTATTAGGTTCAAATTCTATTGTTTTTTCAAAACAGTTGTAAGGCGAATAATCGTATTCATTAAACGAATTTATCTTTAATCCTTGTTTTAACAAACTGGTTAAAACTTCGCTTAAACTGTGATTCCAAGTTATAAATTGCTGTTTTAAATCGGTTGTTGATTCGGTGTAAGATCCTTCTAACGTTTTAATAGCCTCACTTTTAAAATAATTGTATTCGATCTTTTCAAAAGCATCATCGAACATCCAAACCACCGGATGAAATTCTGCAAACACAAACTTTCCTCCAGGTTTCAAGAATCTCAAAACTACAGCTGCCCATTTGTCTAAATAGGGTAACCAGCCAATGGTTCCGTAACTTGTAAAAACAATGTCGAACGTTTTGTTTAAATGATTGGGTAAATCGTATAAATCGCAGCAAATAAATTCGGCATCGGCGTTCAACTTTTCCGATAAATCCTTCGCGATTTTTATGGCTTTGTCAGATAAATCAATCCCCGTAACTTTTGCTCCCATTCTGCTTAACGACAACGTATCCTGACCAAAGTGGCATTGCAAATGCAAGATCGACTTTCCGCTAACATCGCCCAATAATTCTAACTCAATCGCTTTTAAAGATGATTTTCCATCTATAAATCCATCTAAATCATAAAAATCAGATTCTATATGAACATCTGTTCTATTGTTCCATGATTCTTTATTTATCTCGATATAATTTTCTTCTTTCTTCATACTTAATAATATTCGTAATATCTAAACACAACCGATTTTGGAAACCGACTGTGTTCTTTTTCATAAAAATAAATAATGGTGGCGTTGTTAAAAACATCAACCGATTTAATTACACGTACATCGTCTTTAACTGTTGTAACATCATTTTCTGTTGAAGTTACTTTGTACACGATCTTTTCCAACTGATTTTCGTTGTTGTAATGATACGATGCTTTTTCTTCACTTTCGAAATTCAAAGCCTTAAAATTAACTTTATCAATCGAAAAATCTGGATTAAGAGTGATAAATCTGCTGGTTGAATCGTTCTGGCTTAAAGGTTTAATTTCATATTTCAAAGGATCGATCCAAACAAACTTATAATTCATGCTGATTTCTGCCGCATCGTTTACTTTACTTGACTCTTTGTATGAGATATTTTTGCCAGATCCTGAAAAAATCGCTTTGCTTTTATATAGATAGTTCGGCATATCGTAAAATCTGTGGTAGGTGGTTACATCGCCGTTCTTGGTAAAATTCATAGTGCTTTTTCCAAAATAATTTAAGGTGTCGCTTGGCACAATATAATGCACAACATTCACCATATACGCCGTTACTTTTTTAACCGGGCCATTATAACCGTATTCTTTTTTTTGATTGTACGCATTTTGACCATTCATAATGAAAGGCAGAACAATTGCAACAACCAAAATTACTTGCTTAATAAAATTCATTTTTACTTTGTACTTTTTATTTTGATCTTTTTAAGATCTGCCAACCACTTTATTTCGTTTTGATTCAATTCCTCCGGCTTCGGCACATAATCTTTATTCGGAATATACCACGGAACATTCTCGTAATAGTTCTTTAAAACCGAATTGTTAAATATATAACCTCTGCGACCATACGGCAAATTCTGAAGCACTTTTAAAGCATTTTCATCTGTCGCTTCTTCAAAATACGGATCCGAATCAGTATTCAAAGGTAAATACATATCCAAACTAAAAGGTTCCTGATAAGTTAGATAACGCGGATTGAACAAAAATAGTTCTCCTTTTGGATGAAAATCTTTCTTTTTAAACTGAACAGTTCCCTTTTGAATGAAAAACGCAGCAGCATTTTCGCCGTTAGAATGACGGTATTCTTTCATGAAACCATCAACTTTTTTTCCGACACCATTTACAGACCATTCGTTAACCGACTTAAAAAAAGTAGGATTTATGTAAAAATCCTGATAATCGCCCATATCAACAGTAAGCGTAAAATCGTCAATTTTATTGTTTGCCCAACGGTTTGCAGCAGTTAAAATATATTCAAAATTGTACAGATAATCTACCGAACCAGACAAACGAAACTTATAGGTATGCACCAAACGGTTTTCACCGGGTTGAAACGTTGCATTGAAATGATACACATAGTAAAATTCGGCATAATCAAACTCTTTAATAGTGTTTTCGATATCCTTGAGGGAAAGTTCTTTTTTTGCATCTTCGGTTGATACATACGAAATCTCGTACGGAAGTATCTTTTGATTTAAGTTAACAGTGAAATCGTTCATGTAAGGATGCTGTCCGTTTTTAGGAAAAAAAACAGCATCACCAGACGGAGAAAAAGCCTCAAACCCTACCAAGATTGTTTTGGATGTCTTTTCAGGATTGAAAAAAGTATAATCAACTGTTACTTCTAAAAAATCATTCTGAACGCGTTTTAGAGATAAAATCTCCTTACGAACTAGAACACTTGTTTCTTTTATAGGAACCAATTGATTTCCGCTCATAAAATAAGCACCATCATTAGCAAAAAGAATACTTGAATGTAATAGTATAAGAAGTGTGAGCAAAAAACCTTTCATAAGCTGTTTATTTTAAAAGGAAAGATACGGATAAAAGTTGAATTTTTTTAAGAAGGATGTTTGATGTTAGGTGTTGGTTTGAAGGGAGAATTGAAATAGTAAATGTGAGACTTCGGTGTATTAAGATTAATTGCGAACAATGTAGAGTTGGCTTTAGCCAAATTTTACTATATAACGTAATGAAATCCGTGGTAAAACAAAAAAAGTCCTTTACATTGCTGTAAAGGACTTCTAAAAAAAGGCGGCGACATACTCTCCCACATTAAGATGCAGTACCATCTGCGCAATCGGGCTTAACTTCTCTGTTCGGAATGGGAAG
>Ga0213826_1000124_pt1 | contig 92932 bp, 74 predicted proteins | sample MC6MC0899MG_FD_180668 | JGI IMG/M metagenome (GOLD analysis project Ga0213826, IMG submission 180668) | Enriched soil aggregate microbial communities from Iowa State University, Ames, United States - MC6-MC0899-MG | ecosystem: Environmental > Terrestrial > Soil > Unclassified | place: USA: Iowa... | reverse complement strand
CACGGATTTTTCCTTGCTGGATCAGAACTTCTAAAGCCTCCATCGTCTCGCTGATAGCGGTAGTCGAGTCCGGCCAATGGATCTGCAACAGATCGATGTAGTCGGTACCCAAACGTTTCAAACTTTCTTCCAGCTCTTTAATGATATTGGCTTTAGATGCAAATTTATATACCGGTATTGTTTTACCGTTCTCTGATGCATCAAAGAAAAATTCACCTTTTCCCTGGTTACTTCCATCCCAGACCAAACCAAATTTGGTCAGTAACTGTATTTTTGATCGGTCTTTTCCTTTAATGGCTTCGCCGATCATTTCTTCACTGAGACCAAATCCATAGAAAGGTGCAGTATCAATACTTGTCACACCGTGATCAAGTGATGCATGTACGGAAGCAATGGAGTCTTTTTTTTCATTTCCGCCCCACATATTGCCTCCAATGGCAAATGATCCATACGTGATGGCCGATAATTCTAATGCTGTATTTCCTAATTTTCTATATTCCATTGTGCGGTTGTTTTTAAATTAATGTTGTTGCAAGAATGATTGGTTTTTCCTGAAGCTTATCTGCTACAAGTTCACCAAATGCCTGGATGTAGGGTTGCTGATTGTGCGCATCTAAACCTTGCTGGCTCTTCCATATTTCATAAAAGGTGAACAGGTTGCTGTCAGCGATTCCTTGATGCAGGCTATATAGTTCGCAGGCATCCTCTTTTCGGGTTTGCTCTACCATATGCTGCAGTACGGAAAGAACTGCAGCTCTATGTTCATCTTTTGTTTTAATGATGGCTGTTAAATGTATTTTCATGATACTAATGCTTCTGTTAGTTGTAGGGTAAATACTTTGTCAAGGTGTTTTTGGTAGGCTTCCATATCACGTAATATGTCTGCGTTTTTTTCCACATCATGGAAATGAAAGCTTTCTAATTTTTCAAGGGATGCAAATGCATTCATACGATGAAAACCAAATAAAGGACCGTCATCTACACTGGTTTGATTGAAAAACTCTCTGGGTAAAGTGAAGGCAGTCTTTGGCGCATTCCAGCTGCTGGTCACCATATATTTGCGACCCTGCAACATACCACCAGTTCCGTAGTTGATGTCCGGGTTTTCAGAGCGGCGGCCGTCACTGTGGTATATGCCTGTACGGTGCCCTGCGGTAAACACTTCGTCAATATACATTTTAAAAGCATTTGGTACCTGGAACCACCACATTGGAGTGTGGTAAATAATGTAATCTGCCCAAACAAATTTCTGAACTTCTTCGTCATGATCGTAACCATCTGCAATATGGGTTACTTTGATTTCTACGGAGTCAAATTTTTCAAAAAAAGCGATTGTATTTTCGGTTACTGTTTTATTGAACCGTCCGCTTGAATGCGCGAATGATTGTCCGGCGTTGATAATTAATATATGTTTCATATGTAAATGAATTTTCTTTTAATGGGCATATGGAATATCCAGATTATTTTTATTGCTGTTAGGCTATCGTGGATATTTCATTTTGCTTTATTTTAAATTTACTGTTACAAAGGTATCGGGGTTTTTGTTATTACAGAAATAGTATAAATTATAATTAAGTATTATATTTATGATACTTGTATTTTCACATCATACCGTACATGATTTACCAAACTTAATATAGACGAATATATAGGAATTAGGAGGGTGAGCATTAATGAACCTTTTTAATATTCTGAAAAATAACGGTTTATGTTCTAGTGAAAATGACCGATACTAGCATTTATAATCTTTTTATTGTTATAGACGTATTATTTTTATGATACTTTTAGTATTTTTACATCATATTTTTGATAATATGGTTAATTTGGAATGGTACCGCACTTTTAAAGCGATCTATAAGACAGGAACATTAACAGGTGCTGCGGAAATCTTATTTATTTCACAGCCGGGTGTTAGTTTGCATTTAAGTTCATTAGAAACCTATGTTGGTAATAAGTTGTTTGACCGTACAGGTCGAAAAATGATCCCAACAGAACATGGAAAAGTATTATATAATGCGTTGGTCGAGCCCTTAACAAAACTCGAGGAGGTGGAGAAAAACTTTCAGCGCTCAACAGAGAAACATATCCCGACAATAAGTGTAGGCATGTGTTTTGAAACTTTTCAGATTACTTTGGAACAATATGTCTCGACACTGCCTTTTAATCTGATTATCAGTTTCGGCGAGTATCCCGAAATGCTTGATCAGCTGGACAAAGGTATTCTAGATTTGATCATCACCCCTAAAAAGGGGGTGTCGGCCAATATTGAGCATGAACCGTTTTCATATGAAAAAATAGTACTTGTAGGGGGTAAAGAGGTCGATATTGACGCTTTTAAAGAAGTCCTGAAAACAAAAAATAAGGGTTTTATTGAAGATTGGCTGAAACAGCAGAAGTGGTACGGTACAACTGGCGATATGGAACATCTTTTTAATTTTTGGAACTTAAATTTTGGTAAAAAACCAGATTTTAGACCTAATTATATTGTCCCCAATCTGAATTCTATCGTACGCTGTTTAAGTGCAGGTGGAGGTCTGGCTGTTGTGCCTGATTTTTTATGTAATACTGAGATTGATAACGGGCAGATCCAACTGGTGTGGGAAGGAGATAAAAAACTCAAAAATACGTTATATTTTGGTTGTCGAAAAAAGACACTCCATCAGGAAGAAATTGATCATATTAAAACATTGTTTAGAAAAGTAATGGCCCGATAATTTTAAGCGTATTTTATGGAAACTACTAAGATAAAATGGGGAATAATAGGCTGTGGTGATGTAACGGAAAAAAAGAGCGGACCTGCATTTAATAAAGTACCGGGTAGTGAGCTGCTTGCTGTTATGCGTAGAGATGCTGAGAAAGCTGCTGATTATGCGCATAGGCATGGAGTTCCTTTTTGGTATGCTGATGTTGACGGAATACTAAACAATCCCGAAATTAATGCCATTTATATTGCAACTCCTCCATCTTCGCATCTGGAATACGCACTTTTAGCATTGAAGCACGGAAAGTATGTTTATGTTGAAAAGCCTGTGGCACTTAACGCCAGTGAAGTGTCGATTTTGGCAAATGCTGTTCAGAAATATCAAGGTAAATTGGTGGTTGCTCATTATCGCAGACAGCTTCCGCTATTTTTAAAAATTAAAGAAATGATCAATAATGGTGTTATTGGTAATGTCCGGATGGTGGAGTTGCGTCTTTGGCAGAGCCGTTCTCCGGCTTTAGTCACTAAGGGAGCTGCTGATTGGCGGACAGATCCTGCGATATCTGGTGGTGGTTATTTCTTTGATCTTGCACCACATCAATTGGATCTGATGATCTATTTTTTTGGCACGCCTTTGTCTTATCATGGTTTTAGCCTAATTCAATCTACGGATAGTGCCGTTGCTGATCAAACAAGAGGCACAATTGTTTTTGATAACACGATCGTTTTTAATGGAAGCTGGTCTTTTAATGTAGCATCGTCGGATAACGTGGATTACTGCGAAATAGTTGGAGAAACGGGGAGCTTAACATTTTCAATTTTTAGTAATAAAATTGTTTTGAAAAATGAAAGTGGAGAGGAGGAATTTTCATTTGATCATCCCGAAAATATACAGCTACCTATGATTGCAAGCACAGTTAATTTCTTTAAGGATATGGGATCTAATCCAAGTTCCATTGAAGAAGCGGTAACGTTAATGCAGATTATTGATGCTTTTGCTACTGTGGAATAATGAGGGTATTGATTTAAAAAATAAGGGTTGTTCAATTATTGAACAACCCTTATTTTTTAATGTTTTTGTCTATTACAAAATAGACTGACATACTTTAGGCGACCTCTAGTGTTGCTTGAATTGTCTTCGTAATCGCATCCAATAATACTTCCTTATATGCCATGAAATAGATTTGACGATCTACTTCTTCAGATACTTTTAAGGCTGTCTTAGCTGTCTTTACAGCTTGCAGTTCATTTAAATAAAGATCGTTAAATGTTGCGGTATCTTTATTTTTTAGTATTCTTATCGTGTGTGAATATTGTTCAAATATATCCGTGATGACAGCTAAATTTGCACTATCAAAATGTTGAAGTTCATTTGTTTTTTCAGAAAGCTTCTCAAGCTTTTTTCTTTCTTTTGCGTAACCCATAATCCTGCGAAGTTACAGATTTTTCTACAGCTATTTGCAAATGATGTGGAATACTCCAGAAGAGGTTTACTCCATTGGGCAGCTACCACGTTGTAGGCTGTACGGTTCGAGCAACCAAATAAGGTTGATCTTGATACAAAAGTATATTGTTTTACAGGATAGGCAAGGGAATAAAAGTAAAGTATTTATTAACTTTATGTTACAATAGCTGATCCATTTTGATTTTTTATGGGTAGCATATGACTCTCTTTAAGCCTACCAATTTTTTCATTTTGCTAGTATATGCAGGCAGATTCATAATCGTATATTAAGGTCATTTTCTACTATTTAACTCTTTATAGTGAAGGATCTTGTGTTACGATTATTGCAATGAATAGGGATTTTTGATTGCTGTTTTGCTAATGAATGTTAGTTAAATTTTAAATTGTTTACGCAATTAATGGTTTTTATTAAAAATATTTTATTTATTTGTTTCTGCATGTTCACTTGGAATCATGCACACTAACATACATTAACGAACTAAATTAAATGAAAAATTCTAAACTATTTCATGTTTTAGCCTTTTCTATGGTATTTGGATTTGGTGGTCTCAACCAATCGATCGCCAGTACGCTGTCTGAATATCAAAGCAACCAAGTTAAGATTTCTGGAGTTGTTAAAGATGCGACTGGTCCGATCTCAGGAGCATCTATTGCTGTAAAGGGCACATCGATCGCCACTTTTACGGATGCTTCAGGTAGATTTACTTTAGCGACTATTCCTGCAGGATCAAAAATTGTGATCAGCTATGTCGGCTATGCATCTAAAGAAATTGAATGGAAAGGGGAAAGTACCTTGAATGTGCAACTGGAGTCTACATCAAATGATCTGGATGAAGTTGTTGTGGTTGCTTACGGTACCGCTAAAAAATCAACCTTTACAGGATCTGCGTCGGTGGTGAAATCGGATCAGCTGGAGAAAATATCAGGATCGGGATTTGCAGAGGCATTGCAGGGGATGAGCCCAGGTGTTAATGTGGTGAATAATGAAGGTAACCCGGGCGGTGACACCCGTATTCAAATTCGTGGTATCAGTTCTATGTCGGGTAATTCTAATCCGCTATATGTGGTGGATGGTATGCCTTATGATGGACAACTGAATTCAATATCGCCTTCGGATATTGAGTCGGTTACAGTATTGAAAGATGCTGCAGCATCATCATTGTACGGTTCGCGCGCAGCAAATGGTGTGGTCGTGGTGACAACTAAAAAGGGAAAAACAGCTAAACCGCAATTGAATTTTAGATCGGCATGGGGTACTTCGGACAATGCAGTCAAAAATCCGACAAAAGCTTCTCCGCAGGAACAATTACTGAATACTTGGGAAGCCATGTACAATGATCAGTTCTATAAATATAACTTAACATCGGACAAGGCCGGAGATTGGGCTTCGGACAATGTCTTGAGTAAACTGCTTAAGCAGGTGACCAATTCGAAAGGTGAACCTACATATGTTTCTCCTTTTCAGCATATCAATGAAGACTATGTGTTGCATGATGGTAAGGGTAATCCCTATATCAATCCAAACTTGAAAATGATCTGGAATGAAGAAGATTATGATGTGTATAAGGCTGTTTTTTCTAGAAAACTAAGACAGGATTATGGCATGGATGTGTCGGGAACTGCTGGTGATGGAAAGACAAATTATTTCCTTTCCTCTTCGTACCTAGATGATAAAGGATATGCTTCCAATCAGTACTTTAAGCGTTATGGCTTCCGTGCGAATGTGACGACTCAAATCAACAAATGGTTACAGGTGGGTGGAAATGTTTCTTACAGTGGGTCTAGACAGAATGTTTCTGGTGCAGCACGTGCTTTAGTGTTTACGACATCGATGTATTCACCTTATTTACGTAATCGCGATAATACAGATTGGGTTTACTCCGAAAAAACAGGTAAACGCATGTACGATTATGGCGATTATGTTAATAATTTCTTTGGAGCCAATGTGTTACAGAATAATGGTGATTATTGGAATAATGACAATGATGAAGATTTCAATAATTTTATGCGTACGATGATGGCATCACGTTTCTTTGCTCAGGTTACCTTGCCTTATAACTTGAGTTTCAAAACGAGCCTCAGTATTGACGATAACAGTTCTAAAAACTTTTTGTACGGATCTGCAGTTCATGGAGCAGGACAGCTCGCTCCTTATGGTGTAACGGTGCTTACTAATGGTGGAAATGCGACTCGCTCGAATACGAACACTAAATCAGTGACGTTTAACAATATCTTAAGCTGGAATCAGGATTTTGGTAATCATAATTTTTCTGCATTGGCCGGTCAGGAATCGTATACCAACAACAGTCTTTACGACTATGGTTATGGTGAAGGCATTATGCAATTGGGGCAATATGAACTAAGTTCGACAACAAAGAACTGGCAGGTGCAGTCCAATAAAAACCGTTTTGCTTTATTATCTTACTTTGGAAAGTTAGATTACAATTATAGCGGTAAATACTATTTATCGGGTTCATTCCGTCGTGATGGATCTTCCCGTTTTCATCCGGATAACCGCTGGGGGAATTTCTTTTCCGCAGGACTTTCCTGGCAGATCGCTAAGGAAGATTTCTTAAAGGATGTGAGCTGGTTAGATAACTTATCCTTCCGCTCCAGTTATGGTACTACCGGTAATGATAAGTTAAGCCGTAGAGGAGATAACGGTGTTGGAACCGGTGATATTTACTATGCCTACCAGGGTGTATATGAAGCAAGTGATCTATATGGTCAAGCGGGTTTAAAACCATCTGCATTTCCTACGCCTGCTTTGATCTGGGAGAAGAACAAGCAATTTAATGCTGCATTTGATTTTGGTATTCTGAAAAACATCTACGGTACCATTGAGTATTACTCCCGTACTGCTTCTGATTTGCTTTACTACAAAGAGTTTCCACTTTCTGCACAGGTCGGTAATGCGAATGGTTTGAATACAAACTTAGGTGATTTGAAAAATTCGGGTTTTGAATTCTCATTGGGTGCTGATGCGATCCGTAATGAAAACTTTAGATGGAAAATTGATGCGAATCTTTCGACGTTGAAGAATGAGATCACTTATTTGCCAGGAGGTGAATTTACGTACAACAACCGTGGTGCTGGTTATAAACTTTCGGAGGGATATTCCTTGTATGAATTTTATATGGTGAAAAATGCAGGTGTTAATCCTGAAACAGGAAACATGCGTTACTGGATACGTGATGGTGAAAATTGGAAAATGACGGAAAACTATGATAAGGATGTCACTTCGAATGATTATCAACGTATAGGGTCTGCTCTTCCTAAAGTGTATGGTTCTTTGACCAATGCGTTTAATTATAAGGGGTTGGATATGTCCTTCATGTTGTACTATTCGCTAGGTTCTAAAATGTTTGATTATGCTTATGTGGAGCGTACAGCAGTACGTGGTGGTGTTGGTGTAATCCAGGATCTAATAGAAGACCATTGGCGCAAACCTGGTGATCAGGCTTTATTACCTAAATTTTCGAATGATGACTATGCGAGTACCCGTAAAAATTCTGATTTCTATGTGTTTGATAACGATTACTTAAGACTTCGAAATGTTTCTCTAGGTTATACGCTGCCGACAGCTACAATGGCGAGACTGGGGCTGTCTAAAGTGCGCCTGTATGTTTCTGGAGACAACTTACTAACGTTTGGGTCGGCTAAGAATCGCTATTCTGATCCGGAGACGGCTTTATCTGGTAATAATTATAATGGTTCTGCAGATAAAGATAATGGAATCCAAGGTTCAAGAAGAGTGTATATGGCTGGTTTACAAGTGTCATTTTAAGAAAGAATAGAAAATGAAAAATATCGTTAAAAGTTTACAATATATTGCATTAGGAACTGTTGTTTTAATGCAAACAGGCTGTAAGGATTTCCTTGATGCTAATTCTTCAACAGCGACTTCAGAGAATGTTGTTTTATCAAGTGCTTCTCAATTGGAGCGTGTATTGACTGCTACTTATAGACAATTGTATTTCAATGATCAAGGAATGGATCGGGTATATGCTGGTTTACCCGGTTTGCAGATGTATGTTGATTTAGGGGGTGCTGATATTGTGAGTCACACCAATATGGGAGGCAATCAGGTAACAGCATATACTTATGAACCGCAAAAAACACAGACGACAGGTTTATCTAATGGAATTTGGACGATGATGTATAAAATCATCAATCAAACAAATATCATTATTGAAGCGTTGCCTGCCGCGCAGGGGGAAGAGACATTAAAAAACCAGATTATGGGTCAGGCAAAAGCGATTCGTGGTCTTTGCTATTTCCATCTGATTCAAAATTATCAGCAAACTTATATGTTGGCTAAGCAGAAACCAGGTGTTATTTTGCGTTTGAGTCCTAAGGAAAGTGAAAATTTACCTCGAGCTACTGTGGAACAGACTTATGCGCAAATCGTCAAAGATTTGACGGATGCAAAATCGTTATTAGCTAATTATACACAGCCTAATAAATGGACCATTGATAAGTATGTGGTTTCTGGTCAGTTGGCACGTGTGTATTCGGTGATGAACAATTGGCAAGGTGCTTATCAAGAGGCGAAAACTGCTTATACAAATTATAGTCAATTGATGACCAAGACACAGTATCAGTCTGGATTTGATGATGTGATTACAAACAACTATGCTGAGGTGATGTGGGCAGTTCCATTTACAACGACTAATAACCTAGGTGGAGGAACACAATTTAACTTCTGGTATAACCAGGATGAAAGCTATGGCGAGGGTTATACGGATGGGCCTATTTACTCATTTTTGGATTTCTTTGCTGATGGTCAATATGAAAAACTGTTTGAAAAAACGGAAGATCGTTACCAATTTTGGAAACGTACTAAAAATGCTTCTAAAGAATGGTCGACAAAATGGGCGTATAATAAGTACAAACATTATGGTGATGCGAATGGTGCTAAACAGGGAAATACGAGACCTGAGGTTTCTTTAATGCGTGGATCTGAGATGTTATTGATTATGGCTGAGGCTTCAGCTCAATTAAATAATGGTGAGGGTTTGGGTTATTTAAATAGATTGCAAACGGCTCGTGGAGTTAAAGGCTTGACAGTTGCCGCTTCTGGAACTCCGTTGCTAGAGGCTATTTATGTGGAAAGACGCAAGGAACTGTTATGTGAGGGAGTTACTGGAATTTATGATTTATTGCGTTTGCAAAAACCACTTGTCCGTATTCAGGAAACAGCAACTTATGTAGAGGGGCACTATACTTGGGGTGTGACGAACTTGAACGGTTATGTTGCAAGCAGTCCGGCACCAACGGGAACTTTTCCTTCTAATGACTACCGTATGCTCTGTCAAATACCACAATTGGAAATTGCCAATAATACGGCACTTTCAGAGGCTGATCAAAACCCTTATTCAGGAACAAACTAAGGTAGTCTGTATTCTGTAAAAACAGTTTTGTAGGTACAAGCTATAAATATGAATGTAAAATGGCCGAGTGTAATTCACTCGGCCATTTTAATTTTTTTACTGATTAAAGACGTCTTATCCAGATATTGCGGAAGTCAACAAGATCGCCATGGTCTTGCAATACGATTGGTCCTGGACCGTGAACAAATGTTTTTGGTAATCCGATGTACTCTGTAGTTCCTTCGATCTGCGTATTGTATTGTACCACAACACCATTGTGTAAAACGGTTACGATGCCTTTTTTGATTAATACACCATCGGCATTAAATCGTGGAGCGGTATACAAGACGTCGTAAGTATGCCATTGTCCAGCTGGTTTGGTTGCTGTGACCAAGGGTGGCTGTTGTTTATAGATCGATCCTGCTTGTCCATTGACATAGGTTGGGTTATTATTGTTGTCTAAGACCTGTAATTCATATTGACCCTGCAAAAAGATACCGCTGTTTCCTCTTCCTTGTCCTTCACCTTTGATGACTTCCGGACTTTTCCATTCGACATGAAGCTGGAAATCTTCAAAGTTTTCTTTTGTCTGGATATTCCCTGTTTTTGGGGTGGACGTTAAAACGTTATTTTGTACTTTCCAGGGTGCCTGCTCTTTTACGTTATTGGAACTTACCCATTGGTTCAGATTGGAGCCGTCAAAAAGAACGATCGCATCAGAAGGGGCTTTGTTCTCAGTAGTTGTCACCGTACGCAGTACTGGAGTATAAAACTCGGTATCCTGCGGTTGAAATTTCGTTTGGGCATAACTTAAAGAACCAATTAGGCTCGTGCTGAGGACACAGCAAGATATATAAATTTTGTTCATTTTGTAATAGATTGATTTCACGTAAATATAAGTATTCAATGTTAAAATCTGACATGCTTTTATGTAAGACTATTGTGATGGAAGTTTAGAGTGATTGAAAATGACCATCGAAAAGAGGGTATAACTCATGTTTTAAAGTTGGGACAAAAGGTTGTCCGCCAAAACTAACAAAATGATGCATTTAAGCGTTATAATTATAAAAGGAAACACTTTATCGTCACCTAGTTTTTCATTCAGTCAGGATAGAGCCCTTCGAGGGTTTCATGTACATCAATAACTAAAAACATGGATACACTAAAGCAATATCACGAGAAACGTAATTTTGAAAGTACAGAAGAGCCTAAAGGTAAGTTAAAGATTAAACGAGATAAAAAATTGCGCTTTGTTGTACAAAGACATCATGCCAGTAGATTGCATTATGATTTTAGATTGGAAGTAGCCGGTGTACTAAAAAGTTGGGCTGTACCAAAGGGACCATCATTGTTTCCTACCGATAAGCGATTGGCTGTTCAAGTTGAAGATCATCCCGTCGATTATGCAAATTTTGAGGGAACAATTCCGGAAGGTAATTATGGTGCTGGTACCGTAAGTGTTTTTGATAAAGGGTATTATGAGCCTTTAAATGGACAAGATGAAGATACTTTTTTAAGTAATTTAGCGGATGGGTCTATTAAATTTGTCCTACATGGAAATAAGCTCAAAGGAGAATTTGCTCTTGTCAGAATAAAAAGTGATCAAGAAGGTAAGTCGTGGTTACTCATTAAACATAAAGATGAATATGCAACCGAAGTATCCTATAATGCTGAAGATGCAGTTCCTGAAAAAATAAAAAAAGAAGGATTAGAATATAAAAAAGTAGGAGCAAAGAAGAAGTCAAAACGAATAGCTAAGCCATCGAATAATAGTGAACCAGAGCTGACTGAGCTGTCGCCAATGTTGGCCAAGCTAACCGATGCTATGCCCGAAGGGAATGATTGGTTATTTGAAAAGAAATTTGATGGTTTTCGCATTATTGCAGTAAAAAAGGATGAACATATTTTTCTTTATTCCCGAAATGGAAAAAATATGAACAAACTATTTCCTTCCATTGTGAAGGAGCTAATGGCTTTAAATAGGAATGTTTGGTTAGATGGGGAAGTGGTGATAGAAGATAGCACAGGTAAATCGTATTTTCAGATGTTGGCAACAGGCGAACCATTGGATAGTTCCTATCAACTGCATTATTATATCTTTGATATTTTGAATTTGGATGAAAATGACTTAAGTCAATACCCTTTATCTGAGCGAAAAGAACTATTGACTTTGTTTTTTAAAGGATTCAAAAGTCAAATGATTGAGTTGGTTAACTTACTAAAAGGGACACCTATGTCCATTTATCGTCAAGCGGAACGAAAGGGATGGGAAGGAGTAATTGCCAAAGATCTTACCAGTTTTTATCATCCTGGAAAACGAAGCAATCAATGGCTTAAGATTAAAATTCGACAAAGCCAGGACGCTGTTATTTGCGGTTTTACAAAACCGCAGGGAAACCGTTCTTCTTTTGGAGCTCTAGTTTTGGGTTGCTATGACAATTCGGAGTTAACCTATCTAGGTAACTGTGGTACTGGATTTAGTGATGAGTTGTTGGAAATATTAATGGATAAATTGAAAGGGCTTATAATAAGCAAGAAGCCGTTTCCTCAAGATGTATCTGTTGCGAAGGAAAAGGAAGTGACTTGGGTGAAGCCGGATCTCGTCTGCGAAGTTTATTATTCGGAGTGGACAATGGACCATCATTTACGTCACCCGGTTTTCAAGGGATTACGTACAGATAAAAAAGCTAAGGAGATCGTCATGGAAGAGGTCAGAAATGAAAGGGTAAAAGAGAAGATAATTTCTATAAACCGCCATCGTGTAAAACTAACTAATCTTGATAAAATATATTGGCCAGATGAAGGATATGTGAAAGGTGAAATGCTTGAATATTATGAACAATATGGTGATTTACTATTGCCTTACTTAAAAGATAAGCCAATTTCACTTCATCGTTTTCCTAATGGAATAGGAGCTGATAGTTTTTTTCAAAAGGATGTCGATTTAAAACAAATTCCAGATTGGGTAAAGACCGTGCCCATATATGCTGAAAGTACGGATAAAAATATCGATTATATGGTGTGCAATAATAGAGCAACTCTCTTGTTTATTGCAAATCTCGGCTCTATTGAGATAAATCCATGGCTATCGACGTATAAAAAGATTGAAAATCCGGATTTTGCAGTTCTGGATATTGATCCAAATGGAGCAGATTTTGATTCGGTAATTGAAATAGGGCTGACTGCTCATCGAATTTTTCAACAAGTTGGAGTTGCAGATTATATTAAAACATCTGGTTCGACAGGATTACATATCTACTTGTATGTCAAACAACGGTATACTTATGAGGTTGTACGCGATTTTATCCAGCTCATCGGAGAAATTATTCATGAGGAGCATCCTGATACAACAAGCCTTATCCGGGATCCTAAGAAAAGAAAGGGTTTAATCTATCTTGATTTTTTACAAAATAGAAGAGGACAGACCATCGCAGCTCCATATTCTATACGTCCTAAACCTGGTGCTACTATCAGCACGCCTTTACATTGGGAGGAAGTAAAGAAAGGTTTGGACATCAGACAATTTAATTTAAAAACTATAACGGAGCGATTGAAGAAAGTAGAGGATCCATGGAAAACCTTTTTCGACAAACCTAGTAATATTAAAGAAGCTTTAGCGAACTTATAACTATTGTCAAAGCGTGAACACTTAATTGCTATTTGAATATTTTCAGATTTATAAAACCAATTTTTGTCTTACTTTTAGTAAATTGTATAGAGAAGTAGACGGTTTATTTGTTGAATAGCAATACCATAAAGAAATTTAACCATTTGTGTGAAAAATTATGATCTTTCATTGGGGTTAAATACCCGCTCTTGCGTATAAATTCAATGGTTGAATACACATTTCTAATTGTTTGAAAATAGTGTTGATGATTTAACTTGTGGTTTAGGGGGTATTAATACTCTTTTTTTTGAAAAAATATTAAAGGATATAGCACAGCGATTGCTTTAATGTTATCAACAATGCATGAATATTAAAATGATCCATGCTAGATAAAATTAGATTAAGTGTTAACAAAGATGTACGCAAGTACAGCAATAAAAAACTATCCTTTATGACAAAGACAGAATTTAACACCCAAGTGATCGAGCAAACAAATGAGCTCAAAGTTTTTGCAAAGCGTTTTACAAATGATTATGACGAGGTCAATGATCTTTTGCAAGATACCATGTTAAAAGCGGTAAGCTATTTCCGTAATTTTCAAGAAGGATCTAATTTAAAAGCATGGCTTTATACCATCATGCGCAATACTTTTATTAATAATTATCGACGTACAACTAAAAGTCGTTCTTTTATTACAACAGAAGAAGAGATCAGTACTTCGCATTTGCAATATTCTTCGGTAAGAAATGGTGGAGAAGATAAATTTGTGATGGAAGATATTCAGAAAGCATTGGGAGAATTGGATGAAGGGTTCTATATACCTTTTACTATGTTGTACGAAGGATATAAATATAATGAAATTGCTGAACATCTTAACCTTCCTATTGGAACAGTGAAAACTCGTATCCATATTGCAAGAAAAAGACTAAAGGGAACTTTATCAACATATAAAAATTAAACAGGATTAATTTCCATTTTGTGAAAAGAAGGGCATTCCTTGGGTTTAGGCCTTAGGAAGCCTTTCTTTTTTTGTTTTCAACTTTCCTGTTTGTGTTTTTTAAAATGGTATTTTCCGATTCCATAAAGGGAACATTTTTATGGATTTTGGGTTATTATACAGGAAGCATGCTATAAAAATTGTATATGAAGAATTTATTTAATGAAAAACATCGCTTGGGCTTAGGTGGCGTGGCTATAGGAACTGGTTTTGAAGTATTATCAGATAAGCAGTCATATGATATACTGCAAAAGGCATGGGATCTGGGTATTCGATACTATGATACGTCTCCCTGGTATGGTCTAACAAAAAGTGAAGCGCGATTTGGAGAATTTTTAAAAGATCAAGATCGGTCTGACTATATCCTCTCTTCAAAAATTGGTCGATTATTTGATCCAGTGATACCCGAAGCTGTTCCGCATACCATGTGGAAAGCACCCTTTCCATTTGATTTCGAACATGACTATACTGCAGATGGAACTAAGCGTTCGATTGATGATAGCTTACTGCGGATGGGCGTTGATCATCTGGATATTGTATTTGTACATGATCTGTCCGAAGATCAGGTTGGTGACCGCTATGACTATTACTTCAAACAAGCAGCAGATGGCGCATTTAAAGTATTATCCGACTACCGTGACCAAGGTATAATAAAAGGCTGGGGACTAGGTGTCAATAAAATTGAACCTATTTTGGACTGTCTTGCAGTAGCGGACCCTGATATCTGTCTGTCTGCCACTCAATATTCAATATTAGAACATGAAGATGCTGTCGACCGCCTTCTACCCGCTGTGCAAAAAAGTGGAGTAAAGCTCGTTTCTGGTGCTGGATATAATTCAGGATTTATTGCTGGGAGAAACCGATATAATTACAAATCTTTTATACCAAAGGGCATGATCGAAAAACGTGAGCGTATTGCACAAATAGGAGCTTCTCATGGTGTCGGAATTATCCCTATTGCCCTTCAATTTGTGCTTGCAAGTGAGGATTTCGTTTCAATCATACCTGGTGCAAGTACTACAGATCAAGTACGATCCAATGTTGAGGCTTTGAATACCGTAATTCCCCCTCAACTTTGGGAGGAATTAAAAAATGAAGGTTTAATTTATAACAATGCTCCTGTGCCACAAATTTAGTGTTACAGCGACATTGTGTTATAGATAAATGATAAAAAATGATTTCTAGGCGTTTAACAAAGTGATCAGGACTATGGAAAATAAAAAAAAAGGATTTATAAGTAAATACATAAAAATATTTAAATCGACAGTATCGGGATTTATGAATGAAGATTGTCTTAAATACAGTGCCTCACTTTCGTATTACACTATATTTTCAATCGGTCCGATTCTCGTGCTTATGATTTCCCTTGCAGGGATCTTTTTTGGAGAGGATGCGATTCAAGGGAAAGTGTTTTCAGAAATGAGAGGTTTGGTTGGTCCAAGCGCCGCCAGACAAATTCAGGAAGTGATCAGCAATCTGAAACTATCAGGTAAATCAAATTTTGCATTGATTGCTAGTATCATCACCTTGGTAATTGGAGCTACGACTGTATTTGGAGATATTCAAAATTCCATTAATAGGATATGGCATGTTCGGGCAAAACCAAAACGAGGCTGGCTCAAGTTGATTACGGATCGATTGCTATCTTCCTCTCTAGTTGTTGGACTTGGATTTTTATTAATGGTCACATTGGTAGTCAATGGTATCATTCTAGCTTTTACAGATCGATTGCAGGTCTATTTCCCTGATATAACAGTTTTCTTTATGAATGCAGTTAATTTTGCATTAAGCTTTGGAATTATATTTATTTTATTCGGAATCATATTCAGAACATTGCCTGATGTTAAGATCGAGTGGAAGACTGTACGCACGGGAGCTCTTTTTACAGCCTTATTATTTATTATCGGTAGGTATGCCATTGGATTATATTTAGAATCTTCCGGAACTGAGTCAACCTATGGTGCTGCAGGTGCACTTGTATTAGTATTATTATGGGTATACTATACTGCTGCTATCTTGTATTTTGGTGCGGTCTACACACGTGAAAATGCCATTGCAAACGGTATACCGATTAAACCTGCTGACTATGCGGTTTATGTAGAAGAAAAGGAGCGTGAGCGTGTGGTGGAAGAAATTCCGGCCAAACCCGCTGATCAAGGTGTGTCTTAATATAATGTTGTCAGATGATTATCAGGATTTTATGCTGTTATTTCGATTTTCATGAATAGGAGGTGTATAAATTTTTTGATAATACTATTTCGAAAAGGTTAATATTAATGATAAGTTTGTTGTTATCAATGCTATTTTCTTTCCGATCTGCGGTAAAGATATCTGGCAGTTGAATTACTTTTCAATTATTAAATATAAATGATGATAAAGACATCTTTAATGGTATGTGTTATGATGATGGGAATTTCTGTATCGGCACAGCGGAAGGGTTATCTTCCGCAGGGAGAAAATCAAGAAAGATATAAAGAAATCAGTGGACGGTACGGGAGTAATGACGGCATCTGTCTTTTTGAAGATGGTACTTTTATGCTTTATGGCTATGCTACAGCAGTTTTTGGGCATTATGGTTTTGAAAAGGACTACTTACTTTTTTATACGGATAAACAAGATCTATTTGAGATCTATGCCCACCAAGATCCATCTCTAGGCGCGGGAACGAAAATGGCTTTTGTAGGTTTTGAAGATGGAAATACCTATGTCAAGTTTGATAAAGACAGTGTACAGCAAGTGTTTAATGACGATGCGAACTGCTTTAGTAGCCCATTTGTATATGAAAAAAATACTTTTCCGAGAAGTATTAGTTTATATGCCGCAGAAAATAGTCAGGACGATTCTCTAGCTTCATGGAATTATCAGAATGATAAAGGCTTTAATAATTTTGTGCTCGTACACAATAAAGCCCGACGAGAATATGAAGATTTTTCCGGAGCGTTATATAAGAATGAAGATAATCAATTGGTGATCCAGCTTTCTAATTATGGAGGGGAAGACGGTTATAAGAAACAGGAAAGTGATCATGAATGGAATGATATCATGATGATGAAAAATGAATATCTTACATCGTTTAAATCACGTGATTTTATGCTTGTTAATAAGCATTATGGCACTTTTGAAAGGGATCTTTCTACCTATCGTCTGGACAAATTTACTAACCAGTATATGCGGCAGGATGACCCGGATAATGATGCCTATTATGAAGATAATGTGTATCAGGATGATCGTATCTTGAGTCAGTTTCTTAAACAGAATCTTATGGATAGGGTTATGAAGGGACGAGAAGAATTAGTATTTTCCGATTCAACTATCTTTTTCAGTAGCTGTACTGAGATCGAAAAGTCATATCGTTATAAAGGAAAAGTATTGAAGAAGGTCGATGATGAAGAGCTGAAGGAGGTTGTGGCACCTCTTATCATGACATTGCCGGTCGAACAAACTAATACGGGGAATGAGAAAAATAGTAAAAAGATCCATAAATAATATAAACCTTCATAGACGATGTAATCTTTCTCTTTGTCCTAGATAGATCAATGTGTACATGGAATAATTTCTTTTTAATTGAGGCTATGCGCTAAAAAATTCAGGTTGTTGCTTATATACTTTGATACCATACATTGATGATATTTTGAAGTCAATTGATAATGAGTAAAAAAAATAATTCTATCAGTATTTCGAAAAAAAAGTTTGGAAAGAATAATAGTGCCATTTCATTAATTTTTGTCATTATGTTTTCTCTTTTAGGAGTCATTGGCATTATAATAGATTGGAAAAGTGGACTTTCCGGACTTGCTTTAGTAACTGTACTATATGTTGTTCATAGCTTCGTCAAGTTCAACTATTTTCTCTACTTTATTGGATTGTCCTTTGTTGCTATATACCTGTTGAGTGAATGGCAGGATATTGAATTTTTACAGATCGTCCTTTCTTCGATTTTTCTAACTTTTTTATTTTTCATAAAATCGAGTTATCAAACTTATAAAGCACTTGATAGTTTTGAAATTTTCTATTTGGATAGCAGAGAGCTACATTGTTTATCAACGGAGAATGATGCAGATTATAAAGGCTATGCACTAGATCCTAGAAGTTATTTAAAGAAGTATGCTGCAGAAAAAATTAGCGCTATCTCTTTCAAAAGAAAATATATGACCATTGCAATAGATGATCTATTGATACGACCTAGAGCGCTAACAACAATTGATCTAGAACAGATTTACGATTTTGTAAAAATTAATTATCCAAATCTTTTAAATAGAGACGAGTTTATTAAACAAAATCTAAGTAAAGAAAATCAATATTACATTCATAAGATTTATATTTTTAGTCCTATCCTCGTTTTGGCACTTGTTATCTATTTCTTCGGAGATAATGGTAAAGATCATATCCTAACGCTTTGCTGTTTAATACTAATGGTTATTCTGCCAGTTGTCATTAGTAAATTTTTAGCAAGAGTATGAAGTGTACTTTTCAGTATTAATATTTTCATAGCTAAATCATATACTAGTTTTTTCGTTTAAAATAGTCGAACACGGATTGTAAGATCTCTTAAGCGAATTGTAAACCCATCACAATATTGTCGATGTTTAAGGTATTTTTGTAATAGTAACAATTGAACATCATCGAGATTGCTAATGGTGTCATTTTCAAATTATATAAATGAACTATTTATTATTATTTTTCTTTACGATTTTATCTGCCTGTACCAATAATACGATACAAAAGCAGGACATGCGAAAATCTAAAATAGTGCAATTGCCAGGACATTATAATGTGCAGGATAATGCATGGGAAAACAGCGATCCCAATTATGATGCTTATTCTTCATTTGGAGAAGATCTTTATGCCACATTCAGTAAGTTGGATAAAGATGGAAATAGTTTGGGTCTGGGTCTTATTGATAAGAGTGGGAAAGTTATTATACAGCCTATTTACAGCAGTGTAACGATGCGCATTAGGACGGAAAATGATTTTTTCGTCGTTAGTGATTCCCTTAATAATTATGGTATAGTCAATAGCGAGGGTGTTGAAATTGTAAACCCTCAATTTGATGATATCTATTTTGGGAATAATGCGGCCGATTCGATGGATACAAAATTTGGATTGATAAAAGTCAGTAAAAATGATAAGAAGGGCTACATCAATGCCGCTGGTCAAATTATTGTTCCGGTAAAATATGATGATTTATTTATGATGGGCAAGAATGGCTTGATCATGTTTCAAGTTTTGATTCCTATAGGTAATGGTAACAATACCGCTAAATGGGGAATTATGGATTTTAATCAAAAAATAATTAGCCCACCTCGTTTTTCTTATCCAAGTCGTTTTGAAAATGGTAGCGTAACACTTGTATCAGAAGGTATAGAATATGATGTAAATGAAAATGGAATAATTAAAAAAAAATAATGAACACCTTTTTTAAGCCTTATTATGTATCATAATAACGTTGCGAAAATCTGCTTATTAAAGCTATTGAAAAATGAAAGATTTTTTTAAAAATAAAATAACGATCTTTTTTACGTTAAGTGCATTATCGATTTTGATCGGAATTTTAATTGCGATTGTATTAGCTACGGGGGTTTCTGCTCCAGATAAGTTAGCCGCGATGTACATTTTTTTTGGACTGATTCCTGTTTTGCTCATCATTGTGATTGACAGAATCTGTGTTTGGAAATTTGGAACAAGAAAAGTAAATAAAATTCAGCTTTATATCCTGATCTGTTTTATTGGTCTGTTTGTAATCAATTGGATAAGACTACGATTGCAGGTGTAAAAACCTCAGTAATATAAATAATTAAAACATAAGATAAATTTAAATGAAAAGTAACAAAACCAAAATGATTCTTTTAGGAACAGTAGCTGTATTAATCGTATTGCTTATTGCTAGTAATTTTATATATATCACGCCAAATGAAACATTGCTCTATAAAGCGCAGCAATATGTAACCTATTCAAAAGCTGATTGGGAAAATTATGAAGAAAATAAAAGAATATTAGCAAATAATCCAACAGACGGTAATATTCAAACTGAGGTAGCTGCGGTAGTTTCTCCTGATGATATTTACTCGTTAGATACGAGCCGTGTGGCACCTGAAGTTGTTGCAAGTGAACTTGAAAAGATTAAAAAAGCAAATTTTGATCGTCTTGTTGAAGCTAAAATTAGACCTGATCATGAAGATGCACAGGCTGCGTTGATCCGCCATACTGATGGCCGATTAACGGACGTTATTATTAATCAAAAGATCAATATAAAAGTTGGTAAGTGTTACGATAACCCAAATACAGATGGCAATTACAATTGTGTAAGCTGTATGATTTTGTTATATAATAGAGATAAGAAAGATTGGCAGGAAGCACCTGATGGAGATAATTTTCTTAAGCCCGCGTATGATTTTTATCAGCCGTCAAAAGGCGATATTTGGGAAGCTAAAGATCTGACGATGCGTATTCCATTTGATTATGATCTGTATAAAAAGTTTGAAGGTAAAGAATAAATTTTTGAGCTCAATAATTGGAATGTAGTGCCATGATAGCCATGGCACTACGTATCGTGATTGTCCACTTCATTTGGATTTGGCGGAAGCGGATTTGTGTCTTTTTTTGGTGGTGTACCGGTATTGCTTTTCACTTTGTTCTGAGATAAATCATTAGATTTCTCTTTGGGAATTTTTGCTGTTGTTTTTAGAGCTTTATTTTTCATATAAACAAATCATTGTCGTAGTTTCATTATGAAGATAGTCTTTTATTGCTGTGAAATATGTTCGTAATGTTGTTTTGCTGAACAGTGTCATTGAAACAAATTGTTGAAGCTTTCGGTGCTGTGCATAGCTCATTCAGTAACTGAAATTGTTTCTTTCCTACATTTGCCCAAGACATTTGTTTTCCATATTCTAAAGCATTGTTTCTGTAATAATGCATTTTCTCAGGTTGATCTAAAAGATCATTGACAACTGACGAAAGTGCATGTGCATCATTAAAAGGAAAGAATAACCCACGGTCATCTGCTAAGAGGTCTTTAGCATACCAATATGGAGTCGAAATACAGGCCGCTCCAGCACCCAGTGCAAATGACAGTGTTCCACTGCTGATTTGGTTTTCATTTGGGTAAGGAGTGACATAAATATCGCAAGCGCTCAAATATTCCTTTAATAGTTTTTCGGATGCAAATTGATTGACAAATTGCACTTTATGACCAATATTAAGGGCCATCACCATATCCATCAAATCATGTCTGTACGAGTCACCTTCATGCTTTAAAACATTTGGATGTGTTGAACCTAATATAATATAAACGAAGTCGTCATTCTCAATTTCAGAAACTGCCTGAATCGCTGTTTCAAAACCTTTGCTTTTACCTAAAAAACCGAAACTGAGCATGACTTTTTTATTTTGAAATCCTAATTTTCTCTTCGCCATCTCTTGGTCGCAATCGAAGTTTGGAACACCGTGTGGTATTAGACTTACCTGATTACGATCAATTTGATATATTGTCTCTAGCATATTGATGGCACGACTCGTCATAACCGTGATTTTACTGCTATACTGCGCTAGTTCACGGAGAATACGGTATTCATTATGATGGGGATGTTCCAGCACGGTATGTAAGTTGGTCAGAACGGGTACATTTAAGTGTTGAAGTAAGTCAATAATGTAGCTCCCTGTTTCTCCGCCAAATATTCCGTACTCGTGTTGGATGATACAGGCATCAAATGCATTGTTGATGACATCGGCCGCCTGAATATAACTATCTAAATTTTCTTTCTCTATGATATAAGTTACTTCTTCAGGAAACACATATTCCGAACCATCAGATACCGCAAATATGTGATGTTCATTCGCTAAAGATCGTGGCAGGGAGTGATATAGATCATGTGAAAACGTTGCAATTCCGCACTGCCTAGGTGGGTAAGTTCCAATAATAGCTATTTTCATTTTTTAGTATAAATTAAATCCACAAGAATTATTGAATGATATGGAATATTTCTGTACATTCTTCTTGTATTAAGAACAGGGTAAACGCTGTTAAGTTCAATTCGAATCGAATCCGGTGATGTAAACAGGCATTTATTCTGATAAACAGGTATAAATTACTGTTATCTCCGAGGTTGTCTCTTTATTTGTCAGTAACTCATAGAATTATCGTTTAAATAATTCCTTTTTATTGTTCATAATTGGAAAATATCGCTTTTTGCAAAGTAATATTTTTGGACCAATATAGTTTGCTTTGTGTCTAGGTGTCATTATTAAAAAATAAAATACTATTTTTAAACTTTATCATTCGAATACCTGTGTTTACACGATTGTTGTTTACAGACGAATTGAACTAAACTGCTATGATTTTAATTGTTGACGATCAAGAAGCGAATATTTATTCACTTAAGAAATTACTCGAATCTCAAAATTTTTCAGTTGATACTGCGCTATCTGGAGAAGAGGCACTAAAAAAGGTTTTAAAGAATAATTATGCATTGATTATCTTGGATGTTCAGATGCCGGGAATTGATGGTTTTGAAGTTGCAGAAACGTTATCTGGTTTTAATAAAACTAAGGATGTTCCGATTATTTTTTTATCTGCTGTCAATAAGGATAAAAAGTTTATTACTAAAGGTTATGCATCAGGTGGTATAGATTATGTTACCAAGCCTATTGATCCAGATATTTTAATGCTGAAAGTGAAAACATTTTCTCGTTTATATGAGCAGACGGTGGCTTTGAATGATATGCAGCAGATACTACGATTGGAAATTGAGGAGCGAAAAAAAGCGCAACAGGAGTTAAAAGAACAAGTTGAAAATTTGCATTCGACATTAGAGTCACTGCCACAGCTGGCTTTTACGGCAAATGGAGATGGTGAAATAGAATTTGTGAACAGTAAATGGCTATCCTATGCAACATCAAATAAATTTCCTGCAACGCATGCTGATGATCCGGATATACATGTATCTTGGGCAGAAGCATTAATTGCTGAAACACCAATAGAGCTTGAAGTACGTATTAAAGAATTAAAAGCAGAGCTGTTCAGATTTCATTTGTTACGAATCATTCCCATTAAAGAAAAGAATAATCAGGTTAAGTGGGTCGGTACCTTTACGGATATTGATGATCAAAAACAGATGGAAAAGAAGAAGGATGAGTTTTTAAGTATAGCCAGTCATGAATTAAAAACCCCATTAACAAGTATTAAGGCATATGCCCAGCTATTGGAGCGAACAATTAATACTGCTAAAGACGTCACAGCAGTCAAATATATCAATAGGGTACAAAGCCAGGTCACCAAACTTAGTGGACTTATTACAGATTTGTTGGACATCTCAAAAATTGAAAACGGGAAATTGAAGATTACAAAAAAGAATTTTGATTTTGAAAACTTACTAACCAATGCTATTGATATTATTTATCAAACCCATGAAAATAATACCGTTACTATTGAGAGGGAAGGTGATCGAATAGAAGAGCTCTTTTTAGGTGATGAAGTTCGTATCGAACAGGTTTTGATCAATTATTTGACAAATGCCATTAAATATGCGCCAAATACTGATCGGATCATTGTACGTACAGAAAAAGAGGATGATCAATTAATCGTTAGTGTAAAGGATTATGGTATCGGTATTCCTGAACATAAGCAAAAGAATATATTTGGTAAATTTTATCGGGTAGAAGAATCATCCGTGCGATTTCAGGGACTTGGTATAGGCCTTTATATCTGTTCGGAGATCATTAAACAACATAATGGTACTGTAGGTATCCAAAGTGAATTGGGTCAGGGCTCTACTTTTTATTTTACTCTACCTTTAAATTAGTAAGAAAATGTCTAAACCATTTTTAAGAAATTTACAGATTGGCTTTGGTTTTTCCTTGGTTCTGTTATTGGCAAGTTCTACTGCATCTTATATAAGTATTAAAGAGCAGATCAATAACCGTACAAAAGTTGATCATAGTCGGCGCGTTATTGCATCAGCAAATAAAATCTTAAATGATTTGCAAAATGCCGAGACCGGTCAGCGGGGGTTCCATCTTACCGGAAAGGAAACTTTTTTAGAACCGTATATTAATAGTCAAAAATCTTTACCTCAAGCACTAATCTTGACAAGGGAACTTGTGACTGATAATCCTAAACAAAGTCAAGTAGCGGATAGTCTATCCTCTTTAGTAAACTCAAGGCTTGGGATTTTAGCTAATCTCATTACCATAAAAAGACAGGGGGGAGACGTCTCTTTAGCACAATTGGAAGAGGGTAAGCAATACATGGATAGTTGCCGTGCTATTATTGCCAGGTTTATTGATGCTGAAGAGGTTCTACTCAATAGAAGATCTGATGAACTTAATAAATCGTCGTTCTATACCTCAATTTTTGTCGTTATTGCGGCTATTGTTTCGCTATTGATCACCATAGTTTTTTATCTACGTATTCGGGAAGATTTTATCAAGCGAGAAGAGTTACAAAAATCACTGAAAGATAAAGATGAAGAAATTAGCCGTAGGCTAAAAATTACGCAAAGGATTGCAAATAAGATTGCAGGAGGAGACTATACCGTGAATGTGAATGATACGGAGCAAGATGATCTAGGTATTCTCGGCGGTTCGTTGAATCAGATGGCTGATGCTTTAAAACGATCATTTGATGACCTAAATAACAATGAATGGCGACAAACAGGGTTAGCTCAACTTAATGAAACTCTTGTTGGAAATAAAACAGAACAAATCTTAATATCAGATGCTTTAGATCAACTTATCACCTACGGTAATTGTACCAATGGTGCATTTTACCTGTGGGAGCAAAATCGCATTGTACTTAAAAATGCATATGGTTTAGAAGACCGTATGGTAAAATATTTTACTCCGGGAGAAGGTATGATTGGTCAGGTTTTTAAGGAAGGAAAGGTTAAACGGTTTGAAAATCTATCGAACAGTGATTATGTCGTGAGTTTTGCCAGTGGTCAGATTCGTATCGATCATGTGCTCTTATTACCTGTTTTTGCGGATTATAATTGTATTGGTGTTATTGAATTGGGATCTATCAATCCTGTTGAAAATGTAAAATTACCTTATTTCATAGAAGCAACCCGAAATATCGGGATTGCAATAGCTGCGGCTAAAAGCCGTGATCAAGTACAGCAACTTCTTGAGGAAACGCAAACGCAAACGGAAGAATTACAAGCACAACATGCTGAATTGGAGAATTTAAATACTGAACTTGAAGCGCAGACTCAAAAATTACAATCTTCGGAGGAAGAATTGAGGGTGCAGCAGGAAGAATTAGTACAGTCGAATCACGAATTAGAAGAACGGTCTAAATCTCTTGAAGAAAAAAACCATCTTATCGCCGAGCGTAATTTAGAGATACAGCGCAAAGCTGAAGAGTTGGCACTGAGCACAAAATATAAATCGGAATTTTTGGCGAACATGTCGCATGAACTTAGAACACCGCTTAATTCTATCCTTCTCTTATCCAGGTTGATGTCAGAGGATACTGATGGTAATTTGAATGATGATCAAATTGAATCAGCAAAAGTTATTCAGAGTTCAGGAACAAGTTTATTAAGTTTAATAGATGAGATCTTAGATCTTTCTAAGATCGAATCTGGTAAAATGGAACTGGATTATCAAGATGTAAAATTACACGATATAACCCATGATTTGCAGAATCTGTTTTTACCATTAATCAAGGAAAAATCACTTTCTTTTGATATATCTATTGATTCGAATATTTCTCATACTATAGAGACAGATCGTTTAAGACTGGATCAAGTTTTAAGAAATCTGTTATCAAATGCGGTTAAATTTACGTCTGAAGGTAAGATTAGTTTATCAATTTCTGAAGATAAAGACTATCCGGAGAATTTGATTTTTGAGGTTAAGGATACTGGAATTGGTATAGCTGAAGACAAGCAGAGAATTATCTTTGAAGCGTTTCAGCAAGCTGATGGTTCAACACGGAGAAAATTTGGCGGTACTGGATTAGGACTGTCTATCAGCCGGGAGATAGCCCGCCTTCTTGGTGGTAAGATTTTATTGACTAGTAAAGAGGGCGAGGGTAGTGTCTTTAAATTAATTATTCCGAAAAGGAAAACTGCTGACATAATAAAACCGACGTCTGAGCGATTGATCGATATCATTGCTTCCGATATAGATGAAATGAAGAGCATTGTTGGTGAATCAGTTTCCCCAAATGTCGTTTATACTATTCCTGAAGAGGTCGAAGATGATCGCGATCATATTGTAAAAGGAGATAAAGTTATTCTTATTGTGGAGGATGATACTGCATTTGCGAAGGCTTTGCTCAAGTATACACGTAAACAGAATTATAAAGGGGTAGTTGTGGTAAGAGGAGATATTGCGGCAGAATTTGCTGCTCGCTATTTGCCCTTAGCTATTTTGCTAGATATTCAGTTGCCTATAAAAGATGGCTGGCAGGTTATGGATGAAATAAAAAGCAATCCACTTACTAGGCACATACCTGTTCACATCATGTCTTCTCTTCAGGTCAAAAGAGAGAGTCTACTTAAAGGTGCAATAGATTTTATTAATAAGCCTGTTGCCGTTGAGCAGATCGGGGTTATGTTTAAAAAAATAGAGGATGCGCTAACGCGTTACCCGCGAAAGGTTCTGATTGTTGAAGAGAATCCAAAGCATGCTTCAGCACTTTCTTATTTTTTGAGCAATTTTAATATTACTGCTGAAATTAAGACAAATGTTGATGAAAGTGTTCAGGCATTAAGTTCGGATGGCGCAAATTGTGTAATTCTAGACATGGGGGTGCCCGATAAGATTGGTTATGAAACGTTAGAAGCAATTAAAAATAATAAGGGTTTGGAAAATCTTCCTATTATTATTTTTACAGGAAAAAATCTGTCACATGCGGAGGAGGTCAAAATTAAACAATATGCAGATTCCATTGTTATTAAAACTGCCCATTCTTATCAGAGAATTTTAGATGAGGTAGGACTTTTTCTTCACCTAGTTGAAGAAAATTCTGCTGACGTACAGAAAAGAAAAGTGAATAAGTTGGGTTCTTTGAGTGAGGTATTAACAGGAAAGAAGGTTTTGATCGCAGATGATGATGTAAGGAACATATTTTCATTGTCAAAAGCATTAGAAAAGTATCAAATGAATGTTATATCAGCTACAAATGGGAAGGAAGCTTTGGTACAGCTTGAAAATAATCCCGATGTATCTATCGTTCTGATGGACATGATGATGCCAGAAATGGATGGTTATGAGACGATCAGGCTAATGCGAAATAATCCGAAATATTCAAAACTGCCTATCATGGCTGTTACTGCAAAAGCAATGACTGGTGATCGGGAAAAGTGTATTGTAGCAGGTGCATCTGACTATATATCTAAGCCAGTTGACACCGATCAACTGCTATCTCTACTCCGCGTATGGTTATATGATAATTAAGAGCATAAAATAGGTGATGAAGAAAGCTAAGTTAGTATTGATTATCGATGATGATAATCGCAACATCTTCGCATTGCGATTGGCTTTAAAGTCGCGAGGATATCAATCACTTTCCTGTAACAGTGCCCAAGAAGGGTTGGAGTTATTGGATAAGAATAGCGACATTGAGATTGTTTTAATGGATATGATGATGCCAGATATGGATGGTTATGAGGCTATTCAGGTGATTGGAGCATCCAAGACTTATGGTCATATTCCAGTGATTGCTGTAACAGCTCAAGCCATGCAGGGAGACCGTGAGAAATGTTTGGAGGCGGGTGCTCGTGCTTATGTGCCAAAACCAATAGATTTAGATCTCTTAATCCGTATAATTGAACAGAATAGTTAGATGTGGGAACCTAGTATTATAAAAAATGAGGATATCGAGCTACTTTTGACAGATGTGGCAGAACGGTATGGTTATGATTTTACGCAATATAGTAAAGCTTCATTGAAAAGACGGTTAAATCGACTGTGTCTTATCGATAAATTTACAAGCTTTGCTGAACTGAGATATCGGGTAATAAGTGATCCCGAATACCTGCAACGTTTTGTTGAGGAAATTACCGTCAACGTCACCGAAATGTTTCGTGATCCAAATTTTTATAAGGCTTTACGCGAAGATGTTTTTCCCCGATTAGGTACCTATCCTTTTATACGGATTTGGGTAGCGGGGTGTTCTACTGGAGAGGAAGCCTATTCAATTGCAATTTTGCTCAAGGAGGCTAATTTGTATCATAAATCATTGATTTATGCGACAGATATTAATCCAGGAGTCTTAGAACGGGCAAGCAGTGGGATGTTTCCCATCAGTCAAATGCAACAATATTCGGAGAATTATATACAATCTGGAGGTTTAGAGGATTTTTCTAAATATTATGCCGCTAATTATGATTCTGTAAAGTTTAACGGTGATTTAAAAGATAAAATGATCTTTTCGACACACAATCTAGTATCGGATACCTCTTTCAATGCATTTCAGCTAATCCTTTGCCGGAATGTGCTGATTTATTTTGACAAGGATTTACAGAACAGTGTTTTTGATTTATTTGATGAAAGCTTAGATACGCTAGGATATCTGGCATTGGGGTCTAAGGAAACTATTCGTTTTTCTAATTTGGAGAAAAAATATAAACAAATTAACGATGAACGAATCTGGAGGAAAACACGTTCATCATAATTCTCGTTTTAAATGGGTGATTCAATATTCGTAATCGGAGGTTCAGCAGGAAGTATCAAAGTATTACTAGAGGTATTGCCTCAACTTGATATGGGTTTATCATTTCCTATTGTTATCATTTTGCACCGTAAATCTTACCCTGGATCTGTACTCAATAAATTATTAGCTAATAGCAGTAAATTGCCGGTTATGGAGGTGGAGGATAAGATGACTATTTTGCCAGGGAGTATTTATATCGTTCCACCTGACTATCATATGCTGTTTGAAAATCAAACTCAGGTATCCTTAGACTTTTCAGAAAAATTAAATTTTTCACGTCCTTCTATCGATATTACATTTCGATCAGCTGCAGAAACCTTTAAGGAAAATGCGGTTGCAGTGCTATTATCGGGAGCAAATGCTGATGGTGTAAATGGATTGAAAGAAATTAAAAAATATGGCGGAACTATTTTGGTGCAAGATCCAGAGACAGCAGAAATAGATTATATGCCTAAGCACGCCCTATTAGCTATGGAGGTAGACCAGGTATTAAAACCGACCGAAATTGCGTCTTATATCAATCAATTGCGTATTTGACGCAACTAATCTTGCATTAGTTTTTTATTATATTAGCGACTTATTAACGTTTTCCCATACTTTGATTTACGATGAAAGATAAGACTATATTGCTCTTTGATGATGATGTGAACATCTTGGAAGTTTGCACCATTATTTTAGAAAATTATGGATATCAGGTGGCTACATCTGAGACATCACATGATATTATTGAAAAAGTAACGGCTGTTAAACCTGATGTTATTTTAATGGATAACTGGATTCCTGAGATTGGTGGTATCAAAGCTACTCAACTTGTTAAACAGCATCCAGATTTCAATCATATTCCTGTTATATACGTATCCGCTAATAATGATATTCAACTCTTAGCAGAAGAAGCGGGTGCAGACAGTTATCTCGAGAAGCCATTTAACTTGGATGATCTTGAAAATGCTGTTAAATCTATGTTGAACTTATCGAAATCAGATTTAAATGTTTAGATGAATTAATTATTGTATATGCATTAAAAAAGGATCCTGTTCAGGATCCTTTTTTAATTTAGTTCTATATTTTTATACTTCAATTATTATAGTTCATCGGCATTTATCTCCTGCAATTTGGAAAGCCCTAATTTAAATGTTTATTTATGATTGCGGAACAAGAAACTCCAGTACGTTTTCCCTTACTTCCAAAATTGCAACATTCTTGAGGGGTAGTACCAGTTCATCATCTATATGCATATAGGTGCTTTCGCAATCAATGGTGAGTTGTTTCGCTTCAAATGTTCTATAGTCGAACGTCACTTCTTCATCGTTTAATCTTTTCTTAATGAAATTAGCGAAATCTGATCTCTGATCCTCATCAACGTATACAACGTTAAAAAGGCCATCATCTGTTACTGCTTGTGGTGATAATATTAAATTGGGGCCAACAGATTGGATGTTCATCACTTCTAGTAATAAACATTTACCTTCGTAGATTTTATCATCCGCTTTTATCCAATATTTTTCTGCTTTGGCAGTTTTAATAATTTCATGCAGGACTTCTAAAGCTAATTTTAACTCATCTTTGGCATTTTCAACTTTACTTTTATCAACCGATTCCATTTTCTGGATTAAATGTGGAAAAACACCGTATCCTGCTCCTTCCAAGAAAAAATCTGTAGAATCTGCATTTTTAATGACACCTACATCAAAGCGTTGCCGTTTCGTATTTTTCCAATTTTTAATATGATCTAGGTTTTTTTTAGTACTGTCAATACCCAATGCTATAGATAGGTTATTGGCAGTCCCCATCGGTAATATAGTAATAGGGATCTTTTTCTCAAGAGAATTTCTTTTAACCAATTCCTTAGCGACTCCTCTTACGGTCCCATCGCCACCGGCTACTACGGCAAAATCTGCTTGATCTATTTGATGAATCCATTGATCTCCATTTTTTACCGAAAAGTATACGCAAGCATAACCTTCTTGCTCAATTAACGCTATTAAATCAGACTTCAGATGATCCTCATCGCCTGCTCCGGGATTGTGTAATAAAATTGCTTGTTCCATAGATTTAATTTATATAACAACATTTGGCTTATCCATTTGTTGTTATTTATATAAAATATTTATTTGCAGAAACGATAGAGACTATGAGAATTTTAATTACAAATGACGACGGTATTTACAGTCCAGGAATTGCCGCGCTGGCCAAAGTGGCTAGGAAATTTGGCCAGGTGAAGTTAGTGGCACCAGATGTTGAGCAATCTTCCATGGGACATGCAGTCACGCATTCTAGACCGTTGAGTTATAAAAAATCTCCCATCATATTTGATGATGTGGAAGCTTATCGGGTAAACGGCACTCCAGCAGACTGTGTTGCTATGGGGACTCATCTATGGAACGATGTTGATGTGGTTCTATCTGGTATTAACATGGGGCCAAATCTAGGTAATTCGATGTGGCATTCAGGAACGTTGGCTGCTGCAAAGCAGGCCGTTTTGTTTGGTATTAAGGGCATTGCACTGAGTACACCCGTGGGAAAAACAGAACCTGATTTTGAAGCATTAGAACCTTTTGTAGAAAAAACATTAGCGCTTCTTTTGGAAGACAAAGAATTGGCTCTCTATAACGTTAATTTTCCAGAAAAGCCAAAAGATATTATTTGGACGAGACAGTCTGTACGTCTATATGATGGTACAATAATACCAGGAACTGATCCATTGGGGCGTAAGCACTACTGGTTTACGGTATCTCCACTTGAACCAGCTGATGAAGGTACAGACAGATGGGCTGTGGAGAATGATATGGTGTCTATAACTCCACTGAGATTAGACTTGACTGATGAAGCAACGCTATTGAAAAAGCTAGGAGCAAATAGGTGATATTTATTATCAATTGCTGTAAATCTATAAATGCTAATTTCAATTAAATATACAAATGAAAAATTTAAATATTGCTTTAATACTGATCATCAATGCTTTTTTCTTTTCGTCTTGTCGCGATCGGACAAAAGCTAGTTCAGATATAATTAAGACTCAAGATACAGTTCATCAGCAACTGAAAGGACTTCCTCTTGATAATCTTCATCGAAGTAGAACTGGGGACTCAACTGTTGATGTTAATGACAATAAATCAGGTCTTCCTCTCAATAATCTTGATCGAGATGATGCTACAGATACCGTCGGTCATTTATAAGTTTAGGCTTAAAGGAACTTTGATTTTTAGTATACCCAGTTTAATCAGCCTCATCTCTGAGGGTACGAATCTGATCGTGTGCCTTTTTTTGCTTTTCTGCATGATTTCGAATTATGGTGACAATAGCAATAGGAAGATCTGGAGCTTCTTTTAAAGCCCTTTCATATGCTTTTTTACTAGCGTCTTCACCGCGCTCACATTCTTCAAGAATCTGTTTACGATCATGGCCGCTTAGTGTTGCTTTGAGATCTAACCAGAAGCGATGCAATTTACCAGAAATGCGTGGCGGTACTGTTGGAGTTTCGCCATCGACTACGGTAAATGGAGCAAGTTCGGAGTTAAACAAGATGGTTTCTTGGATATAACCTTCGAATAGGGAGCGTAAGTCATTATCACGGTTTGATTTTAGGTTTTCTAAAGCTAGCGTGTAGCCTTCGATTCTGTCGTTGTTAATCTGAATCAAATCTATTAGAATTCCTGCAGTAACAGTATCTGTATACATAATTTATTTTTTAGAAATATAACTACTGTAGGAACAAACTGTTCCTGCAAAAAGTTTTTCGACACCATTTCCGCGAGTTTATGTTCTTTTTTTAAACAAAAATTCAAGTTACTGTCATTTCATACATTAGAAAGTAAATATAAATCTTTAACAAAAAGGGTCTAATGAAAAAATAGACCCTTTATTTGTGCGTTCAGTTGTTTCGTGTTTTCTTATTTCCTTATTAACGATACAATACATTAAGAGAAATATATCAGTCTTAATAGTTTAATGATAATCCGAATCCCCAGCCCATATCACTATCATAATGCGTACGTATACCCATATTTTTATTGATCACATACGTAAGGTCACCCATATATTCTAGATCTGTGTTAACCATAAAACCTCCTCTTAATCTGGGTGAAATAGGAATGTCTTCTCTCATCAATTGTAGGCGTACTATTCCGTCATGATAAACTTCAGCTTGAAAATTTACAAGCATCGGAAGTGTATACATAAATCCGGCACTGACAGCTCTTCTGACATCTTTTTTATTAACTTGGCCAAAGATGTTTTTTTCATGCTCATCTTCGCCCATTCTCCTATATCTCCAATCGAAACCTACAAATGGCATAAACCATTGCATTTTTCCGATGTATCGTCCAAGATGGGTCTCTACTTCATATCCATGCATATCATTGTAGCCTAATCGCCACTCTGTTCCTAATGACCATCTTGCATTTTGAATCATTGCACTACCGTCATTACCATTTGTTGCGAAATCATTCTGCGCCATGAAGTGGGCCATATTACTTTCTTTCTGTAAGGCTTTATAGGCCTTTTCTTTATTGGGAAGTAAGGGGTTTTTATAATCTCCAACTTCAAAAACCCTGTTCATGCCCGCCATCATGTGGTATAAAATATGGCAATGAAAAAACCAGTCTCCCTCTTCGTTAGCTAAAAATTCAATAGTGTCGACTTCCATGGGCATGATATCAATAACATTTTTAAGAGGTGCATTTTCTTTTTTACCATTAAGTACTCTAAAATCAAACCCATGTAGATGTATTGGGTGTCTCATCATGGAGTTATTGTATAGTGTGATACGTAATACCTCACCTTTCTTTACAGGAATTTTATCACTTTCAGCCAGCACTTTATTGTCCATACTCCAGACATATCTGTTCATATTTCCAGTTAGGGTAAATTTAAGATCTCTTACCGGTGCATCTTTTGGGAGTGTAGTATTATAAGGAGATTTGAGCATGGCATAATTTAGCGTTACAATATCTCCTATAGCATTGGCATTATATCGATCTTTATCCTCGGTCATTTTATATGCACCATGTTGACTATGATCTTCTTTTTTTGTCTTATCACCAGATATTTCAGGATACATGACTACGTTCATATCCATTTGGTTTAGGCTCATTTTCATGCCCATATCATCCAGATCCCCATTCATTTTCATCATGTCATTCATCATCTTCATTCCTTCAAAATATTTAAGTCTAGGCAGGGGAGATATGAGCTGTTTTTTTCCGTTTCCTATAAAGTAGCTTGTTGATTTTGTTCTATCTTCTGTCGTCGCCATGAATTCATACGAAATGCCTTCATTAGGGATTGTGAGAACTATATCGTAGGTTTCAGATACTGCAATCATTAATCGGTCTACTTGTACAGGCTCTACATCGTTACCATCATTTGCGACAACAGTTATTTTACCTCCTGCATAGCGAAGCCAAAAATAAGATGATGCACCACCATTTGATACGCGAAGGCGAACCTTATCTCCAGCTTTCAAAGTTTTACTCTCGATTTTTTGCCATTCGGAGAACTCGTTGCCATTCATTAAAACCTTGTCGTAATACACATCACTTACATCCATAGCCATCATACGTTTCCATTCATTTTTGACTTTAGTTTTAAAGTGACCTTCTTTGATAGCTTCGGTATAAGATTGGGTTGCACCTTTTTTGATAGCGGCCCAATCATTTGCATTATGCAACATGCGATGTATGTTATCCGGATTTAGGTCAGTCCATTCACTTAATATAATGGGTATAGTAGGTAAATCGTCAATTCCTTTTCTGAAAGTTTTATCATCGCTTCTCTTTCTCATAATGAAACTGCCGTACATGCCGATCTGCTCCTGTAAGCCGGAATGGGAGTGGTACCAGTGCGTACCATGTTGGATAATAGGAAAGCGATAGGTATATGTGGTATTGGGTTTTATCGGTTCTTGGGTAAGATAAGGTACTCCATCCTCTTTATTAGGCAAAAATATGCCGTGCCAGTGTAAGGATGTATTTTCTTTTAACTCATTATGGACCACAATTTCAGCAGTATCACCCTCTGTAAATGTAAGGGTGGGCATAGGAATTTGTCCGTTAACCGAAATTGCCCGTTTTTCTTTCCCTGTAAAATTGACAGTCGTATCTCGAACATACAGGTCATATTTGACAACTTTTTGTGCAAACGCAGTTGTGGCACAAATGAGCATAATCAATGTCTGTAATGCTTTTATAGATACATGCTTAGCTATATACATTGTTTATTTATTTTTTAGTGGAAGTTATTCCTAGTTTTAACCAGTGAATAAGTATTTTTGTTTTTTCTGTATTTAATAGTTACATATAGCGTATAGGAATAGGATATACGTTGTCTATGTTATTTTAGAATTGTATTTATTAATTCAACGTTTCCACTGTGCTACCACAAGTCAACATATTAGAACCAAAGTATGGGTTTTTGATGGCACTATCTTTACTTAACCAATGTGCACCTTTTCCTGCGTTAAACATGGGACAGTGCTGATAGTAAATGGGACTTTCCAATTTAGATGTTTTTGCTAGATCATAAATTGTTTTGGAAACGTTTGCAAATAGTTCACGTTGTTTTGCAACCGATTTAGATTTGGAAATATTTTCGACATTAGCAGTTAAGCCATTAACTCCTTTCATCCATACCTGATGCTCTTCTGAAGATAGTGTATTCATATCTACTGCTTTGATAGCTGCAAGTAATGCCGTTGCTCGGGTGGAGGTCGCCGTCGCGTCAGTCTGTATTAAAGCATCTTTGACTAAAAAATAGCTGTTAAGAACTGTCTGTATTTGATTTTTGTTTGTGGTAGCAATATGCGTTGCATGATTTGACATCTCGTTGTGATCTTTCAACTGTACGGCATCAGTTTTTGTACCAGTCTTTAATTCTCTTGTATATTGACAACACTCGGGAAGCTTCATATATACATCTGCGGGAGCTAGAAAATCTTCGCTGTCATACCCTGCTAAGGCAATACGTTTTAAGATTTCTTCTCTACTTGTTTTTTGAGCATCATAATTTATTACTGCTTTCTTTGTGTCTACATCCCATTCCACCTGAGCGATATTTTTACTATTTCCTGCTTTTTCTATGGTTGCTTTGCACATGTCACATTCACCATATATATTGACGGTTTCTGTTTTTGCATTATTAATTTGGGCATACGTATTTATGGATGATAATAATACAGTGATTACTACCAATATTTTTGATATTGATTTCATGATTTTAATAATTAAAATAAATTAAAGATTTCCAAAAGCTAACTTTAGCTTTTGATATGACGTACTTTGGGCATTAAGAACCCTTTTTAACCTATTTTGGGAGGTAGCCAGATGCTTGAAAATTCTGAGTAATAATTATTTTGCTGAAATCCGAATTTTTGTTTGGCAACAAAAGAAAACTCTTTCAGATTTATATCAAATGGAATGGTTAAGAAAACAGAACAAGAAGAAGAGAGGCATCTGCACGTGACATGGTCGCACTTGCTATGGTTGCAGTCTCCGTGATCAGCTTTCTTAGAAGCATTTTCTGAACAGGAATTACTTGTTTTTGAATGTGTGGGCTGATGTTCTTGTGCGGTGGAAGCCTGCTGCGTGTTGGTATGATCCATATCACAGGAATACCCCGTACTTGGCAGGAGTAAAAAGCCAAGACAGAATAATAAGATTATACCAATATGAGTCTTCAAATTCTTCAATATGACAAATTTATAAATTAATTGTATTAATTAGTGATATAATGGTAATATTTATTTACTTCAATCCTGAAGTACTCACTTTAGACCCATATAAACGAATTATCGAGAAATTTATAATTTAATGTTAACATTGCCTTTTAATTTTTCTTTGAGATCACTGAAATAGGAGCTACTTATTGGAATTATATAATCAGCGATTAAAACAAGATGTCTTTCGACTTTTTCAACCAGCTTTAGATTGATGATATATGACCTGTGTACTTGTAAGAACTGATGTGTTGGCAATAATTCTAGCGCTTCTTTTACGGTCATACGAACTAAAATACTTTTACCTCTTAAGATGTATTTTATAATTTCCTGTTGCTTCTACGAATAAAATTTGATCAAAATCAATCCGCACCATATTAATTCCATCTTTAACAAAGATATGATTTACAGTAGAAACTGGTTGTTTTTGTTCGTTTGCTTTATTACAGGCTTTTAAAAATCTGGGAAATGAAAATGGTTTTAGTAAATAGTCAATTGCTTCTAGTTCAAACCCTGTTACGGCATGTTCTGAGTACGCTGTTGTGAATATTAACATCGGTTTTTTACTTAGGCTATTGAAAAAATCGATGCCTGAAATATCAGGCATCTTTACATCGAGAAACAAAAGATCAATTTGTTTTCTCCTCAAGTATGCTAAAGCATCAAATGCATTTGAAAATTTTGCTTCCAAAGTAATATAAGGTACCTTCTGTGCATAGCGATCGACAATATCCAATGCAATTGGTTCGTCATCTATTGCAATAGCTGTTATCATATTTATATTATAATCGATTTAAAGTTAATATACATAAAAAGACCTTAGGAATAAGCATACGTACTATTTTTTCCAATTTTCAAAGTTAGAAATGTAAAGAATTCAATTGGGGTTTCCTCAATATGTAATTCATAGTTGCCTTGGTATAATAAATTTAATCGATGTTTGACATTATCTAAGCCTAACCCAGATTTGTTGCTTTCGGGATCTCTTTCGTTCAATCTATGAATGCTGTTGTAAACACTCAGTTTTAATATGTCTTTGTCTATATTTAAATGAATACGGATCCATGACGGCTTGTTAAGACTTATACCATGCTTAAAAGCATTCTCTATAAATGGAATTAAGAGCATCGGGGCAATAGCATGCGATTCGAGTACTTCAGGAATCTCATAAGTAATCTTAATCATTTCTACTGGCGCGGTTCTTAATGTTTGTAGATCGATGTACTCTTTTAGATATTCTATTTCTCTAGCCAATAGTATCGAATCTTGTTGATTTTCGTGTAACATAAATCGCATCATATCTCCTAATTTTTGTATGCCTTCAGCAGTCCGCTCTGCATTTTCCTGAAGGGCAATCCCATATATCGTATTCATTACATTAAAAAGGAAATGGGGATTAATCTGAGACTGTAAAAGTTTAAGATCTGATTCAGTTTGCCCAAGTTCATTACGAAGATTAACAAGTTGTCTAGATTGCTTACGCTGATTGAAATATAAGATGTAGGTCAATGGAATGATCATGATACTTATTAATAAACCTGTGAGAATGATCTCATTGTGCAATCTCGCTCCTGAAGCTATCTTGATTATGGAGGCAAAAGGGATATAGGTTAAAATAGCGCTGATGATGGTAAATATAGTATACAGTGCGCGGTTTAATTTGCCGGATTCTAAATGTTCTAGTAGCAAATATTGCTGTAGAGCATATAGGCAGTATCCATAAGGAATTGCTAAAGTCAGATAAGCTAAATAACTGGAAAGGCCAAAAGATATAAAGGTTAGTAGAGATCCTGAGATAACTACTATAAATGCCTCTTTTGCTATTTTTCTAATAAGAGTTTCTTTTTTATAAGAGAAGTAATAAAACCAAGTTTTTATACCTTCATAAGCAAATAGAGTTAAGAAAGTAAACAAAGAAACAGGAAAAGATGGTGAATCAAAAAAATTATCTTTCCATGAATTATTGTTGATGTTAATATTGGAATAGCACCATGTAATTGCAGACCATGACAGTATGAAAAGTAGTATCGTAGCACCAATTCCCCAATCTATTTTACCTCTACCAAACAGGTAGGGACGTAGATAACAGATAAAGGATATTGTGGTCAAAAAGATAGTAAGACCGATGATTTGATAGAACATTGCATGGCTTTGTTCGTTAGCGGTTCGTGTATATATCAAGAGCATTAAAAATAGATATATACCTGTTATTAAGATAAATTCAATTCTTCTCAGATTCATTTTTTTTGATTTTAAGGTTAGTTATTTTGCCACTTCGTGATTAGATCTTCAACACCAAGTTGAATAGCTTCTAGCTTACCATCTGAATTAAAGATATAAACAGTTGGTACTGCTTGGCTTCCCATTGCTATTTTAAAGTTGCTATAATCACCAGTCAGGTCACTGATATATTCTAAATGATCGTTAAATTTAGCATTAATGTTTTTCAATGTATTTATATTTTCTGTATTGTAAAATAAATAAATCTTTGCCCGGCTAGAGAATTGTGCATCTTTAGCAAGTTTGTTCAATTTAGATCTATTGGATTCTCCCATGCAGTCACTCATTCCTGATCCATTATAGATAATGATATTCGTGATATTCTTTTTTAATCTTATAGGTAAATTTGCCGTATCGACTATCGTGAGATGCTCTGGCCATAAATTTCCGATTTTTATCTGATCAATATTAAGATGGTCTTGAATTGCTTTAAATGCTGAAGTTTTTCTTACTCTTAAGGACGTGCTTTCTAAAACATTTTTGAGTTCAGTTTTTGTAAACTGTGCTCGGGTCATAAATATACGTTCTATTCCGCCAATAGTATTTTTGAACGAGATCGCTAATTCTTTGTTTTTACGATTTGTTTCATCAAGATTAGCAATAAGGTCTGCTTTTCTTTTTTGTCTATCTGCAATATTTCTAACAATACTATCCATACGTTTTTCATATTCATTCCATAAGATACTATCCTTTTTTACGTAATCACGATCCAGGTCCTGATGATTTTGCGCAGTCGCATGAAGATGATTTAGAATAATTACATATAAGAGAAATACCATTATTAATTTCGTTTTCATATATTCTTTTATTAATTGACCATACAAGAATATCAACCTTTTATCAGTTGTCAAATTATATGTGACGAATGGGTTTATTTATGGGATAGATTCGATTCGGACCTTCATTTGTTGAACAATATCTAGGTAAAACAACTTTGTTATTTAAGTGTTTAATCATAAACACCTGATCTGCAACGGTTAGTGTTTATGTGTTAAATGAATTAAGTTGAACCTCCTAAAGATCACGTTATGCAGTTTGCTACTCTGACCAGATCCATCCTGTTAGACCTGCAGTCTAAAGGGTACAATATTTTAACATCTAAGAACAGGATTGATGATGAGAATCCTACTTGGTATCCGATTAGTGTACCCAATGTATGGGATTACCTGCTGCAACTAGATGGTAAAACAAAGGTAATGAGTTTTCAGGAACCGGCTGTCCTTGTTATTGAAGACGCTTTATTAAATGTGGAAGATCAACAGCTTGATGGGCAAGTATTTATTGAAGATGATCATAACTTAAGACTGAATCAACGGCTTCACATCTATAATCAATATTATCAATTTGTAGCCAATCCGGAAGTCTATGATTTTTCATTCGACCCGCAAAGATTGATTATCCGCAATTATGCCTTACATACTGGGGATCATAGCATGTATCTGGATTACCTTCAATTACATTATCCAGAACATGTTGCTGTAGGAATGAAAGATTTGGAGTCTTTGACCCGATCTTTAATCTGTCTTGATTCTACTCAAGCACTTAACTGGTTTATGATGCACAATGTCGCAGTAATAGAATCGGATATTTGGGTCTGTGATGAAGATGCTATTTTAAAAGTATTAGCTGTTCAGGGGGATGATTATAGATGGAACATTTCTGGTGATACTGAACAGTTAATTTACAATCGCATAGCGCCACAAGATCTTTTGCCTATGCATGATCTCTTTTGGATAGATTCGAGGGTAAGAAAAGAGATATGATTAAATCAAAAAAGGATCGATAATATGTCGATCCTCTTTTTTGATATGCTGTGATTATTTATTCTGTTCCTCCACCTAATGCACGATAAAGATCTGTTGAAGCATCAAACTGTTCTTTTTGAATCGATATGGCCTCTAGATCATTTTGAAGGGAGTTATTCTGTGCAGTGATAACTTCAAGATATGTGGCCATTCCACTTCTATACAGCAACATTGCATCACTAACGGCCTTTTGCAATGCCGTTTTTTTCTGTTCTATCAGTGTAATACGTTGGCTTGCGTACTCTCTTTTTGCTAAAGCATCAGATACCTCACTCACAGCAGTCATGACTGCCAGACGAAATTGTTCGGCAGATTTTTCCTGTTCGATTTTTGCTATTTCATAAGCTGTTTTTAACTTCTTATTTTGAAAAATAGGTTGGGTAATGTTACCAGCAATATTCTTTACTAATGAACCCGGTAAATCAAACCAATTTTCAAACTGGAATGAATTTGTTCCAATAGAAGGAGTTAATCTCAAAGATGGATACATCTGAGCCTTTGCAAGACCAGTACCTGCGTTAGCAACTACCACAGCGTATTCTGCAGCTCTAACATCAGGACGTCTACTGAGCATATCGGCAGGAACACCTATTGGAAAGCTTTCCACAAAGGGTGTCGTATCCATTGTATTTGCTCGTGATATGCTATCTGGAAAAGACCCACAAAGAATACTCAGTACATTCTCTTGTAGTGCGATGTTTTGCTTAGCAAGGGGTACCAATAATTCAGCAGTTTTCTTCTGGGCTTCAGCTTGATCCACTGCCAGTGAATTGGTTTGTGCAGACTCGAACTGAAGTTTTATGATGTGCAAAGTCGTATCGCTCAAAGCAATATTTCGCGAAGCAACTTTAAGTTGCTCATCCAAAGTAATTAAATTGTAATAAGCCTGTGCGACTTGACTTACAATACGTGTTCGCAATGCTGATAAATTTTCACGTTGCATGAAGAAGCTTGCTCTTGCAGATTCTTTTTGCAACGCAACTTTCCTCCATATATCCGCTTCCCACGAAATATTAAGAGAAGCAGAATAATCGTCCATGTGTTGATTTCCTGTAAACTGCTCACTCAAAGAACCGTTCAAAGAGCTTTTTGATAAATAGTTCCTTGCCGCAGATATCGAAAGATCAGCTGTAGGAAGAAGTCCCAGTTTTGCCTGTTTATAGGAAAGATCCAGTTGACGAAGACTCATCATAGCGATCGATATATCCTTGTTCTTATCAAGTGCCTTATCGATCAAAGCCGTCAAATGAGTATCTTTAAAGAAGGTTTTATAGGGTAGACTAATGCTATCACCTGTCACCACAATCGTATTCCTATAATGTTGTGGGGTCTCCAACTCTGGACGACTATACTTTTTGTTTACAGAGCAGGATGACAATAAAGTTGCCATTCCAACAGCGTAAATTATATTATTTATAGATAATGCCATTATTCAACGCTTTGAATTTTTTGATTTTTATTTTTACCCGATACCTTTTCCTGCAAATATTGAAAGAGAATATATAGGATCGGTATGACAAATACACCCAATATGACGCCTGAAAGCATCCCTATTGCAGCACCTGTACTGATCGATCTATTACCCATCGCAGATCCACCCGTAGCAAACATTAATGGAATCATACCAGCAATAAAAGCTAGAGATGTCATGATGATAGGACGTAATCTTGATTTTGCACCCTCAATAGCAGACTCTACAATAGAATAACCTGCAGCTCGACGTTGTACGGCAAATTCGATGATTAAGATTGCATTTTTAGCTAATAGCCCCACAAGCATAATTAATCCTACTTGTACATAAATATTATTATCCAATCCTATAGCTTTAATTGAAGCAAATGCACCAATGATACCTGTTGGAATAGATAGCAATACTGCTAGTGGTAAAAGGTAACTTTCATACTGCGCCGCTAATAAAAAGTAAACGAATAGGAGACACAACGATAAAATAATTAACGTTTGATTTCCTGCTGACTTTTCTTCTAAACTTAAGCCAGTCCATTCGTAACCGTAGTCTGAAGGCAATTTGCTCAATACATTTTTTTCCAGATTATCCATGATTTCACCATTACTGGCGCCGGGTAGGGGCACTACACTAATGGTCAACGCATTAAATAAGTTGTATCTGCTTAAGGATTCAGGACCATATGCTTTATGTAGGGTAACAAGTGATTTCACAGGAACCATTTGATTTTGGTCATTCCGGACAAATATTTCATTAAAGGAATTTTCGTCTGTTCTGAATATTCCATCAGCTTTCACATTGACACGGTAGAATTTGCCAAATCGTGTAAAGTTCATGGACTGATCACCTGCGAAATAGGTCTGGATTACGTTCATCATATTACTGATTTCGACACCCATTTGTTGGGCTTTATCCTCATCGACCTCAAGTTCAAGTTGTGGGAAATCCGTACGGAATGTTGTATAAGCAAATTGTACCCCTGGCTGTTGCATAATTTTTCCAATAACCTCATCAGACATCTGTTTTAGCTTTTCGGGAGATTTCCCTGCCTTATCTTGTAACACGATTTCGGCACCGCTTGTAACCCCATATCCGTCTATCGGTGGACTTCTAAAGGCCATAATAGTAGCTTCTTTAACCGTTGCAAACTTTGCTGTTAGATTTCCTAAAATCACATCAATATCTTTCTCTGCACCACGATCTTTCTTATCTTTCAACTTGATAAAACCCATCGCATATGCTGGACTGGCACTATTTGATAAAATATTGAAGCCTGTAATAATCGTACTATTCTGTACTGATTCTTCTTTTTTCAACATATCATCTATACGTGCAGCAGCGGCAGTTGTCCGATCTAAGGCAGTACCTGGAGGCATACTTAAACTGAAGATAATAAATGAATCATCTTCCATCGGAACAAAGCTTTTTGGTGTACTGATCATCATCCAGCCTGCTAGTGCAGTAATCACAATAACTAAACCTGCACCGATCCACTTTTTAACAATTAAGAACCGTAATCCTTTGATATATTTACCTGTTAAATTCTCAAATCCAGCATTAAATGCAGTAAAGAATCTTTTTCCAAATCCTTTCTTTTCGACTTCTCCATGTTGACCCTCGGCATGATTATTTTTCAATAATAAGGCACATAGGGCAGGAGTAAGGGTTAATGCATTGATCGCAGATATAATAATTGCAATAGCTAATGTATAGGCAAACTGCTTATAAAAAATACCTGCAGATCCTGTCATAAAACCAATCGGTATAAATACCGCAGACATGACTAAAGTGATCGATATAACTGCACCCGTGATCTCGCCCATAGCACTATGAGTTGCCTCTTTTCCGGTCATGTTTGTACCTTCCATTTTACTATGAACGGCTTCGACGACCACAATGGCATCATCGACGACAATACCGATTGCAAGTACCAGTGCAAAGAGTGTCAATACGTTTATGGTGAAACCAAAAGCAAGCAGAAAGAAAAATGTTCCTATGATCGCTACCGGTACAGCAATTGCAGGTATAATGGTCGATCTAAAGTCCTGTAAAAACAAGAATACGACGATAAATACCAGAATAAATGCTTCAATCAAAGTAGATTTTACCTGGCCTGTTGCTTCGTCCAAACGCTCTTTTGTACTCATCAAACTCGTGTAGTCTACGCCGGGAGGAAAGTTTTTGGAAGCACTCTTTAATACATCGCGTACACCGATTTCGATGTCATTTGCATTAGATCCCGTAGTCTGGAGAATTGCAACAGTAACTGAGTTTTTACCACTCATAGTTGTATTTCCACTGTAACTAAGAGAACCAAATTCTATACGTGCTACATCTTTCAAGCGTACTAAAAGTTCGCCATCACGTTTAACAACGATATTTTCATATTCATGAGGTTGGCTCTTTTTACCTTTATAACGCATAACGTATTCCAATGCCGCATTCGATTCCTCACCCAATTTACCGGGTGCCACCTCTAAACTTTGAGTGCCAATGGCTTTACTTACATCAGCAGGTTCTAAACCATAAGATGCCATTTTCTGCGGATTGAGCCATACACGCATTGAATAGTCCTTTAAACCAAAAACTTGTGCCTGACCTACACCAGGTACACGTTTAATTTGTGGTATGACATTAATGTTGACATAGTTTTGAAGAAACAACTCATCATATTTTTCATTATCTTCCGTATACACGTTGAAGATCATGATCATACTATTCTGTTGCTTTGAGGTTGTAAGCCCCATCCGGATTACTTCTTCTGGAAGTATCGGCGTTGCTTGTTGAACTCTGTTTTGTACATTTACAGCAGCCTGGTCTGGATTGACACCTTGTTTGAAGATAATGGAAATGGAAAAAGAACCATCATTACTTGCAGTAGACTTGATATACTGCATGTTTTCCACACCATTGATCTGCTCTTCCAGTGGTGTTACCACTGAGCGGATCACGGCCTCACTGTTCCCTCCAGGATAACTCCCCGAAACCATTACGGTAGGTGGAGATATATCTGGAAATCTTGTTACAGGAAGTCTTAATAATCCTATAACGCCCAATATTAACAGCACAACCGAAATAACGGTGGCCATTACTGGTCTATCTATAATCTTTTTTAACATGTTGATACTCGTCTAAAAATTAATTTTTCAATGAGTCTTGACTGATTACTTTAGGCTGAACTGCAATACCTTCTGTTAATTGGTCAATACTATTTACGGCTATTTTATCGCCTGCTTTTACGCCTGATTTGATGATATAATCTGCACCAGTTCTACCATTTATTTCAATAGCTTTCATTGCCACTTTATTGCTATCAGCGAGCACATAGACAAAAAATTTGTCTTGAATATCTTTCACTGCCGCCATAGGTAACTTAATTGCACTATTTAGACTTTTAGTTAAAACTACGCGTGCAGCACCACCTGAGCGTAAAATTTTATCTGGGTTTGAAAATATCGCTTTTAGTGATATCGTACCGGTGTTACGATCAATGTTACCGCTTGCTATTTCGACCTGACCTTTTTGATTGTAACGGTTACCGTCTGCCATGATAATTTCCACTGTATTCATTCCAGCATCAGTTTTTCGATCATTCATAAAAGCAATGAATTTTGCTTCATTAAGGTTGAAGTAGACAAATACCTGATCGATTTCAGATAGACTTGTCAATGGATTCACATCAGAAGGTGTGACCAAATTTCCGACCCTACTCGGAATACGGCCGATATATCCACTTACTGGTGCTTTGATAATTGCGAAAGCGGCGTTTAACTGTGAAGAGCTCACTGCCGACTTAGCTTGTGCCACCTGAGCTGTTGCTGCATCATATTGCGCTTGAGCAGTTTTTAACTGTAGATCTGAAACAACCTTTCCCTGAACTAGCGGTCTTATTTTTTCTAATTCAATCTGTGCATTTGCCTGTGCAGCTAGTGCCGATTGTAACGAAGCTTTACTGTTGTTCACCTGTTCATTAAAAACATCACTTTTAATTTTAAAAAGTGATTGCCCCTTTTGTACATATTGTCCTTCCTTCACATATGTTACTTCGAGGTAACCAGAAACTTGTGCTCTAATATCGACATTGACTGTTCCCTCTATGGTACCAGGATAAGTTTCTACGATCGTAGTAGGAGATTCTTTTAATTCAATGAAATCAGCAGGAACAGCTTGTTGTTCATACGATTCATCTTGTTTTTGTCCGCCACATGAAATGAATAATAAACCGAAAGCAAATACGGCTATATATAGATTGAAATTGTTTCTTGCTTTGAATTCTTGCTTTACCATTTTTTTATGATTAAAATTTCAAATACAAATAACAGAAGATTAGATTGTTTAATAAAGAAATAATTGACTGAACTGGTAAAAATAGCTTCTGAAGCGAAATAGTGATCTACTGAATCATCACCATGTAAATGGATCAGTATAGTCGATTCTTTTTATTTTGATACGATAAAAGGATTGTGGTTATGAGATAGTGACACACTATGAAAAAGAGCCGCTTTAATATGATTTTAAAAAACTAATACGGATGAGTAGATTTTGTTAATCTGTTTTTAGTATGTCTCAGATTTAATAAAAAAAACTTCAGGAACGATATCTTTGTAGATCAAGTTCCTGAAGTTTAATTAAGCACCCTTGTAGGTTGGAGTTGGTTTTTAGTTTATTTATTCTAATGAGACATTTTCATCTCCTTCTTGATATGGAGCATAAATTAGTAAGAAAGTCAGCATTTCATCTTTTGCTGTCATATTACCAGTTGAATATACTTGCTTAGGAGGGGAGTTTGGATTTTGCGGATTGTTTGCAGTATTGTCATAAGTACCAACAATATTAATAGTCGATCCAGCAGGTATCTTAACGAGCTTTTTCATACGATACATTTCCTGCCATTCAAAATTCCAATTTGGGATATGAATTAATGGAATGGTATCATTCTGTGCTGTAACAGCAAAAGCAAGAAAGTCTTTTCCAAGGTAATGCATATGTGGCCATACGTATAATAAAGATTGATCCTCAGGAGTTCTGATTTTTAATGAAAAAGTAGAAACTTGATTCGGAGGTATAACAAATCTGGGGTAGATATCGCTTTCTCCAATCCCACCTGAACCTAAGCTAATAATTCTGACCTGCCTTTTCGCTGGTTTTTTCTTAAAATATAGATTCACGCCTACTACAGACTGTTCGTCAGTGGCAGTAGCAGAATAGTGGACAGTAAAAACCACGACTCCTCTTTTTGGAAGTATCCAGCCAAAATCTTGTGGATAATATTCAACAGAAGCACCAGGAACCCATCCGGTATAAAATATAGGATTAGTCTGATAGGGTTCGTATTGCATAAGCTTATTTAAGTCCGTTTCCTCGGCATTGTCAATATATGGATCTCCTGCCTTAAGATCCATTGATATATCAGGAATGGAAGTGAACATGTAATTTACGTGGTGGACAACCTTTTTGTTGTTACTATAAAATTCGACACCCTCAATGGTATTTTCCGCCAACATTTCAAACGGAACCTTAAACAGGACGAAGCGCTCTTTGTTATTCCCTTTTACAATAAACGGTTTGTCGATTTTTAAGGTTAAGTCAGGCTTACGGTCTGTTAATAATGGCGCAGATGCAGTGACTTGTCGTTTAACTTTGTTTTTTCCTTCAGGAGCTCCTGAGTCTATCCATTTAATTATCATTTCCTTTTCAGTTGATGATAATTGGCGGTTGTTTGAAAAATCTTGATAATGCGGATTTGGCATCCAGGGTGGCATGAAGTTGGTTTGAATTACTTCTTTCACCATTTTAGATCGTTTCTTGAAGTCGTGGTATGTTTCCAATGGAAAAGGAGCCTCACCATCGGAACTCTTGTGGCAGACGGCACACTTGCTTATTAAAATTTGTTTAACATCTTGATAGGTTTGAGCATGCGTTTGCTGTACTGTTAAAGTAGCAAGCAGCATTAAACTTAATAAATAGAGGTGAGTTGATTTCATTGTTCGATATAGCATCCGATTGGTTTAACATAACGAGTTTCTACCGCGGTGTTGTTCAGTAATCCCTCTATTGCATTTTCTAAATAATTAACTGTTGCCTGCTGTTTTGTTTTTCCTAGTTTTATAGCCCAATCATCTATCGCGCCATGATACACAATTTTTCCATATGAGTCGATGAGAAAAGCTTCTGGTGTAACAGTCGCTTTTAAAGCGGATATAAGTTCTAATTTTTCATCCTTAATTAAGGGGTAGTTGATCTTATATTTAATTTTAAATTCTTGAAATTGACCTATGCTTTCTTCGGATCCAGGAAATACACCAATAAACTTGACTTTGTTTCCAAATTTAGTGAAGAGAGAAGCTATTGTCAATGTATATTTTTGGCTTAGTGGACATTCTGGAGCGTAAAAAATATAAACGTGGGGGATATCTCTTAAAGCGTTATATATGAATTGATTATTGTCAATGGTTACGCCTGTTGAAATCGACCTGTAATCGATCTGACTCGGTTGTGCCTGGATGGTTAGACATCCTAAAAGTAAAATAAGTGCTATGCCGATATTTTTCACTTTATTAGTTTTTAAATGGTCTTGTTTTCAAATTATGAATATAGACAAAATTGCTTATATCCAATGTAAATTTTAAATACATTGGATATAAGCAATTAGTCATTTATTTACTATTGTCTAGGTATTATTTCATATCCCACCAGACACGACCTGTTATATCATTTGGATTTTTAAAACCTGGATCTTTCATCATCTCATCGATGGCCTCATTGATATTTTTAGCATTCAGATTTGTTTCATAAGGACGTGAAATTGAAAATCTTCTAGGCATTTCTAATGCAACTCCAGAGCTGAAAAATGGTTCTGATTTCATGATATTTCCATTATCTGCTGGATATCCAGTACGCTTGATTAAGGCCCACGCTTCGTTGTTATTTTTGAAATAGTTGATGTACTGTTGTACATAGATCTGTTCAAGTGCGTTTTTTGGATCAAACATTACACCTGGTTGTGCTTTGTAATTCTTAATCTCTTCAGCTGTCAATGGTTTGTAATCTGATATTTTTGCAATTGAAGCAGCTTGATCATGTTCAGCTAAAGCCGCATCAATGCCTTTGTAATACCAATTTTGCGCATCTGCTGGAGTTCCATAGATACTACGTTGTGCGAGCTCTGCACGCATAAATAGGACATCCGAGTAATTAATAATTGGAAATGTCATATTTCCGGAGTTTGGCGTACTATTGAAATAACTTGGACGTATTGAAGAAGGTAATCTTTGGCCTTCAACTTTTTCGTTATTAAATGTGTAAGTTATAGCTGCAAAATATGTTGCTTTCGTAGCATCTTGTGCAGCATCTGGACTGATGTACTGTCCACGGTAAAGTTGTCCGTCCCACTTAAAAGTAGCAGGAATTTGGCCTTGCGCTTGCGCCGCTTCAAATCTTTCCTTAGTAAAGTGTGAAGGTTGAAAATAAATACGTATTCTTGGATCACTTGTTTTCCACATAAAATCGACCATATTTTTTGAACCTGATACGGGACGTTGATTTGCAGGATTATCCTCGCCATTGGTAAATCCATTTCCAGCTAAAAATCGCCATGATTCACTATCATTGTTAATAAGACCAACTTGATCACTCAGTACTTCTGTAGCTATTTCACGAAGTTTTTCAGGTTTACGTTTCATTAAGCGCATCGCCATTTTGAGACGTAAGCTGTTTGCTGCTTTAATCCATTTGGTAGCATCACCATTATAGTAGATGTCATAACCAGTGAGCGGGATTTGGGTAACATTTGTTGGGGCTTTAAGTCTTTCAACCGCAGATTTTAGCTGTTGATCCAAGATATCATACAGTTGTTCTTGCGTATCATATTTAGGTGTCAGCAAAGGTGGTGTTGTATAACGCGCTCTAAATGCTTCTGAATAGGCCATGCTTCCATAAACATCTGAAGTATACCAAGCGAAGTAAGCCAAAGGAATGTCGGCAATAGCATCCAAATGAATATAACTAGCTTGTTTGTCCGCAGGTAGTTTTTTGATGATTTCCTTGACATCAACTAAACGATTTCCGACACCATTATAAAACATACCATATCGAGCGCCTACATTTCCAGAAGCTTGATAGGAGCCTTCAGCATTTCCAGATCCTATGGAAAAGGTCTGCGACCAATAGTATATTCCTAAATATAAGTCGTAATAACGTTCGCCTCTATGTATGGACAATAAACCTGTAGGTAATTCATATTCAGGTGGAATGTCTAAAATGGCATCGGGATCCGTGTTTAAGTCTGCAAATTTATCTCGACTACAACTGGCCGATAGGGTAAGGACAAAAAGTATGGCCCATATATTTATTTTATTTTTCATTTCCTTAAATTTTAATTCAGTGATCATCCTAATTAGAAACTTCCGTTTATACTAAATCCAAAACGACGAACGTAGGGCATTGCCGAGCCTTCGTTCATTGCTCCAGAACTACTACTGTTTATGCTATTTGGATTAAAATTATCTGGGGCACTATTGTATAAGTAAAACAGATCTGTTGCATAGACACCAACACGTATTCCATTTAATTTTATCCTTTTTGCGACTGCTGTTGGCAGGTCATAATTTAATCCTACTTGCTGTACTGAAACCCATGAAGAGGTGTACATAGAGCGTTCACGGATACCTCTAAACCATGAATGTGAATTGACGTAATATGCTAATGCACTTGCTGGACGCACATACCCTGCGTCAACTGCTTCTTGGTGAGACATACCAGAAAGATCTACAGTTTTACCAGCTACAGTGATTTTACTTCCTTGTTTGTAAACACCGTCATAAATAACTCCATCAGTTCGCTGTACGCCTGCAGCAGTTGTATAGGGAACACCACCATATTCTTCAGAACGTCCTGGTAACGTACTTTCTAGTGTACCTAACCATGAACCTAAATCTTTTGTCGAGGAAAATACCATACCACCGAATTTGGCGTCAAGTGCAACAACAAGTTGTAGTGTTTTGTAGTTAAATGTGTTTCTCCAGTTTCCTAAGAATTTAGGAAGTATTGAGCCTAATACAGGAGATTTATCAAGACCTTCAGTATAATTAGCTGCACGTTCATATAGTGTAGACGCGCCACTTATTAACAATGCCTTTTGGCCATTAAGAGAACTTTCAGTCGGGTTACCACTGCCATCTAGAGCTTGATATCTAGCATATGCATATGGTGCGACAATTGTTCCGTAATCTCCGCCGACTTTTGCGATGGCTTGGTATCCATCTCCCCCACCTACCTGAATGCTTTCTAGACCAAAAGGAAGTGATATAATGGTATTACGATTGCGCGTATAATTGAATCGAGTATCCCAAGAGAAATTCTCCGTTTTAATCGGAACTCCAGAAAGAGACAATTCAATACCTCTATTTCGTATTGTTCCCCCGTTTAAAAGTGCGGCTGTGACCCCAGCTTCTATAGGTGTTCCAAAAGAAATAATTTGTGATTTAGAATCTTGAGAATAAAGTGAAAGATCGGCACGTAAGCGATTGTTCAACATGCGTACTTCTAGTCCAGTTTCATATTTTGCAGTTCGCTCGGGAATTAAGTTTTGGTTAGGTAATGTGTTCTGTGAGTATGCATAATTTAAGACTGACCCATTAGCATAAGAGTTGTATATTCCTCCTGAATAGGCTCCTGTATTTGCTATATAGGCACCCGTTCCATTACCAGCTTCAACATATGAAGCACGTATAGCTCCATAGCTAAACAATGATGAAAGTTTGTCTTTGAAAGTCTCATTAAACTTCCAGATCGCGTCTACGCCAGGATAGAAATATGAATATGTACCGTGATTATCGTTATATACTAGTGTTGAGTTCCAGTCGTTACGGCCATACACATTTAAAGTTAAATCATCGCGGTAATCAATGGATGCTTGATAGAATAGAGAACCTAAATTTCTTTTTCCAGGACTAAATTCATTTACAACCGGTCTATTTTTAGAATTGCTAAGACGGTAGATATCTGGATAGATAGGTCCATCAATATAAGCCGATTGACCTTTAGATGTGAAACTGTAATATTCTCCTCCTCCTAAAACCGTAATGTTAAAGTCATTTATTTTTTTTATATAATTTAATGTTCCTCTAAATTGGGACGTAAATCGACTACTCGTTTCTGTTGAATAATAAGGGTTTGCAAAAGCAGAGTCTCTTCCTCTAGTTTGATTTTCTTTATTAGTACCGATATAATTCATATTGACAAATCCTTGAAACTTCCAATTGTCATTAATTGGAACTTGAACGTCAATAACCCCTCTTAGATTGTCATCGTCTACGAATCGATTGTTTTGATAGAGGTTATAGAGTACACTTGAAAATCCTGTTTGATCATCACGATTCCAACCACCGGTGGAAGCTATATAATTATTTTTCCAATATTTAGTATCGTAATAACGAGGTATGCCTGCTGCAAAATTCATTAAGATACTTCCTGCATCCTCATTTCCTGATAATATTGCATTTCCACCACCCAAGTCAGCAGCGTTTTTTGCCTGACTTTTAACATAGGTTACGTTCGCATCTACTATTATTTTTCCAAGTAATCGCTGCGTTCCACGAAAATTAAAGCTATTTCTTTTAAAGTCATTATTAGGAGTAACTCCTTTGGATAAATTGTTGGAATATCCAATTCTAAATGAGCCTTGGGGGCCTCCTCCAGAAATAGCAACTGATGTATTTGTACTTGGAGCTAAACGATAAGCATCAAGCATATTTTTTGGTTTTGCAGAATAGATAATTTCGCGACCATCATTGTCGAGAACAGTTTGACCCTGAAACTTGGGGCCAAAGTTGTACCCTGGAGAAGCTACCTGCAATTTGCCATCAGCTGTTTTTATAAAATCTAGATCGCTACTGGTGGTACCTGGACCAAATTGATTTTGAAAATCTAAAGTTTTATAGGCCTGTTCCCATTGCGTATTGTGCGTCACAGTAACACCAAGACCTTTTTGAGCAAAACCGCTTTTTGTAGTGATCATAATAACACCACTTTGGGCGCGACTTCCGTAAAGAGCTGTAACCGCTCCACCTCTTAGTACTGTAATGTTTTCGATATCATCTGGATTTAGATCCTTGAGTAAATTTCCAAAATCTTGATTTCCACCTCGATTAGGCAATATCATGTCTGTATCCATGATGATGTTATCGATTACAATTAGGGGTTGATTGGCATAGGCATCTAAAGAGGCGCTTCCACGGATTCTGTAAATAGGTGTAGATTGTGGTCCTCCAATTCCAGGTTGTACCTGCAGTCCCGGTACTAAACCTTGCAATCCTGCTATTGGATTGACAGATCCCGTTCTACGGATATCATCTCCTGAAACTATAGTGACTGCAGAACCAATTTGACTTCTTTTACGCTGTGTAAATCCCGTTACAACGACTTCTTCTAAAGAACCTTCTTCAGGTTTGATAATCATGTTGATGATTTTACTATCGCCAATTTGCACTTCTTGAGCGACGTAACCAATGATGGTAAAACGAAGTGTCTCGCCCTTTTGGGCCTGGATGGTATAGCTACCATCTTCTTTTGATTGGGTGGCTCGGGAAGTACCTTTTACGGTAATGGTGACTCCTGAAACTGGTCCAGTGGCACTCGTCACTTTTCCAGTGAGAGCTTGTTGTGCTTGCAGATTGGATATCGAAATGAGGGATACCGAAACCGCCATACAACAGGAGGTGTAGAGTTTTTTCATGTTACTGTAGGTTAAAAAAATAGGGGTTAGTAATTTTTGATAAAATAAAACAAAAATGTTGCAAGTTGCAAATCTTTTTAAAAAAAAAAATAAAGTTTCTTGAAGAAATAAAAGATTATTAATAAATCAATAAAAGTAACTGTTGATGTGGTTACATTTGTTTTTATTATTCAACATGTTGATTATGATTGGCTTATTGAACTTTGTTCATATGGTAGTGAGAATAATTTCGCTTGTTTTTGGACTATGTTTATTTTTAAAAATAATAAACATAGCTCTTTTTTCTATATCCAATGAAAAAGATTATAATAAATAGTTTATATGAAATTGTAATCTATAAAAGAAGTATATATCTGACAATATAAATTTTATCTTTAAAGGGAAAATTAAAAAGTATTGAAAATCACTCATAAATTATTAAAAACTATCCATTATAGGAATTGTTCGCTGATGTATTGTGTTGCATCATTTCATTACGAAATATAAACTTTGATAACTATAAGAATGAATGTTTATATTTTATATCTTTGTTATGCTTTAGGGGTATTCTAAAAAGAATTGAGAGAGTCCCTTTGAACCTGATACGGCTAATACCGACGTAGGGAAAAGCAATACAGTACACCTGTGCTGTTTTGTATGTGGTTTTTTCCTAAAGCATTCGATTTTTTATTAAATGAAATGAACATGGAAAAAATACTTTGGAAGTATATCCAACAAGTAAGAGCGCAATCGCCACTCGTACATAATATCAGTAATTTTGTGGTCATGAATAATACTGCCAATGCCTTGTTGGCTGTTGGTGCTTCACCCATTATGGCGCATGCTAAATCTGAAGTAGTCGAGATGGTCACAATCAGCGATTCACTTGTTATTAACATAGGAACATTAGACGAAGTTTGGTCTGAGTCTATGTTATTGGCCGCAAATACTGCTTCTCATTTAGGAAAACCTTGGGTTTTAGATCCTGTTGGAGCGGGGGCGACATCTTATCGCGATCATATTCTAAAAGAATTGCTTCGTGAAAAACCCACTGTCATAAGAGGTAATGCATCTGAAATTATCGCACTAAACAAATCTAATCTTATAAAGACGAAAGGAGTGGATAGTACTTCTCAAAGTGGTGAAGCAGTTTTGGCAGCATTGGATCTTCATCAACAATATGGTTCCATTGTTTGTATTTCTGGTGAAACAGATATCGTGATTTCTGGGAGTCAGGAGATTCATCTAAAAAATGGACATCTTTTGATGACAAAAGTAACCGGTTTAGGTTGTTCTGCAACTGCGCTTATTGGCGCATTTATGGCTGTAATCACCAATAAAACAGAAGCTGTAACTGCTGCAATGGCTCTAATCGGAGTAGCGGGGGAGTTAGCTGAGAAGGAAAGTAATGGGCCGGGTAGTTTGCAAGTTAAACTTCTTGATAAACTATATAATATTACTGAGGCTGAATTTAATAATACATTAAAATTTGGCATATTATGAATTTAGATACATCTTTTCCTTATCAGCTATACCTCGTAATTTCAGAGCAGGATTGCCGTGGGAAAAATTTCCTTCACGTAGCAGAGAAAGCAATTCTGGGTGGTGTCGATGTCATACAGCTTAGAGAAAAAAATCTAACATCTGACCTATACTTAGCAAAAGCTAAACAATTGAAAGAGATTACTGATAAATACACAATTCCGCTAATCATCAATGATAATCTTGAAGTGGCCAAAAAAGTAGGTGCGGATGGTATTCACGTAGGTAACTGTGATATTTCTCCTCGTAGTATTAGAGAAGTCTGGTATAGCCCAACACCTCTAGTCGGTTATTCTATTGAAAATCTTGAACAGTTAAAAAATGAGCAAATTCCATTATCCGATTACCTGGGTATCAGCCCTGTATTTAATACTGAAACGAAAAAAGACACTATCACCGAATGGGGGTTAAGAGGTATTGTCGAGATTCGGCAACGAACAGACAAACCGCTGGTTGCTATCGGTAATATTCACATACAAAATGCTCGTCGTGTTATACAAGCAGGTGCCGATTGTTTAGCTGTAGTATCTGCTATATGTGGAAGTGAAGATCCAGAAAAAGCAGCTTATGAACTTAAAAATGAAATTTTGAAATGAAAAAATACCGTTATCCAAGTACGCTGACGATCGCAGGTTTCGACGGCAGTGGGGGAGCCGGAATCCAAGCTGATATCAAAACTTTTTCAGCATTAGGATGCTACGCTACTTCAGTACTGACAGCATTGCCTGTACAAAATACGATGGGTGTCCGCAAAATTTATCCTATAGCGCTGGAAGCTGTAGCAGATCAGATTGAATCTATTATGGACGATGTCTTTCCTGATGCCATAAAGATAGGAATGGTACATACACCACAATTGGTTATTACGATCGCACAGACGCTTCAGAAATATAAAAAAGTACCCCTTGTATTTGATCCTGTTATGGTTGCTACCAGTGGCCACAAGCTTATTGAGGAAGAAACTATTGCTGCAATGATCGACCTACTATTCCCTTTAGCAGATGTGATTACACCGAATATGGATGAAGCAGGTATACTTGCCAAGGTATCAGTGGAAACTTTAGAAGATATGTACGTTGCAGGGGAAAGCATCCTTGCATTAGGTTGTGAGCGTGTCTTGGTAAAAGGGGGGCATCTGGAACAAGATACGCTGCAATCTATATTATTTGATAAGAATAGTCACCCAGAAATATTTAAAAGTAAAAAAATTAAAACGAAGAATACACACGGTTCCGGTTGTACACTATCATCTGCAATAGCCGCTTATCTGGCACAGGGGCATACGATATCTGAAGCCGTTTCTTTAGCGCAAAATTATGTTTTTATGGCAATAGAGCAGGGAGCAGATGTACAATTAGGGATGGGAAACGGTCCTTTAAATCATTTTTTTAATCCTCAAGAACAAATTAAATATGAATTGGTCTGAACAGGTCTGGAATAGTATCTCAGATAAATATCAGTCTATATTAGACATGCCTTTTATAAAGGAACTTACGACAGGAAATTTGCCGAAAGAAAAATTTCAATTTTACATGGCTCAAGATTCGCTTTATCTTGAACATTTTGGTCGAGCATTAGCCCTTATTGGTGCTCGGGCATATGATGTTCAAGATGCGCTATCCTATATGCGTTTTGGAGAAAATGCGATTGTTGTCGAAAATGCTTTGCACGATTCTTATTTTAAGGATTTTGGTGTCACCGAAGAAGGTCATATACAGCCTGTTTGCCATCATTATGTGCATTACCTAAAAAGTACAGTAGCGTTAGATCCTGTAGAGGTTGGGATGGCCGCAACTTTACCCTGTTTTTGGATATATAAAGAAGTGGGGGAATATATTGCTAGACAAGAAAAAACAGTTGATAATCCTTATCAAAAATGGATTGATACGTATGGAGGAGAAGATTTTGCTATTTCTGTACGACAAGCAATTGCTATGTGTGATCAAGTAGCTGCAAATACGACTGTTGCTATTCGTAATAAGATGAGTGAAGCATTTGTTTTAGCATCTAGACTGGAGTATCAATTTTGGGAGGCTGCTTACAATGAAAAAGTATGGACTTAACGGGGTGATAAAAATGAGCAATCGTTTGTTCTTGTTTAGCATTTGTATACATCTTAAAATTTAATTAGTTTGCTTCATATTGTGAAAATATATTTTGTGATTAGTTTTTAAATATACTTGTTTAAAAACTAATCAAATCGGTAGGATAAATCTGAATTGAAAAATAAGTTATATAAATATGAGCTTTAAGAATACAACTTTAGTGTCAGCACTTCTTGTCGGAGCGCTATGGACTGTACAAACGGTGAAGGCACAGACACCGGCCTTTGAAATGGTAAATTTTCAAGAAATGGCGGATCCAACGAAAGATGCATTGTCAGACTGGTCTGCGGTTAAGAAGGGCGTACATAGCTCATTCGTAACAATTGATAAACGGTATCCTAAATCGTTGGTTCCTGACTTGAAGAAGAAAGTTAGCGATGAAGTAGTAGGTTGGCGTGGAGAACGTGTTTCATCACAAGTGTTATTATGGACGAAAGAGACTGCGCCGGATGTCACGGTGACTATATCAGATTTCAAAGGTATAAAGGGTGCTAAAATGTCTTCAAATGTTGCTTCAGCACGTTTTGTTCGCTACGTAATGACTGATGAATTTGCCGCTGGCTGTGGATATCGGAAGAAAGAGGACTTTGCTTCTTCATTATCACCAGATATGCTAGATGATTTAACATCATTCGATCTTGAAGCTAGCAAGGTCCGCCCTGTTTGGCTGACGGTGAAGATCCCGAGTGATGCTACCCCTGGAGAATATCAAGCTAAAGTGCGCATCGAGAGTAAAGGAAAGGTTACTGACCAATTAACATTGAAAGTTACTGTTTTAGAAAATATATTGCCAAAGCCTAGTGAATGGGTTTTCCATTTGGATCAATGGCAACATCCATCGGCTGTAGCACGTGTGCATGGATTAGAAATGTGGAGTGATGCCCATTTTGAAGCGATGAAACCAGTTATGAAAATGTTAGCTGATGCAGGACAGAAAGTGATCACTGCAACCATGAATAAAGATCCATGGAATGTGCAGACTTATGATCCATATGCTGACATGATTGTTTGGAATAAAAATGCAGACGGTACTTGGGCTTATGATTATAAAGTATTTGATCGCTGGGTTCAGTTTATGATGGACCTAGGCATTAAAAAGATGATTAATATATATTCAATTGTTCCATGGAATAATGAAATACATTATCGCGATGTAGCAAAAAATGAAGTTGTCAATGTTGTTGCAAAACCAGGAACACCTGCATTTGAGGAATTATGGACCCCTTTCTTAAAAGACCTTGTAAAACATTTGGATTCAAAAGGTTGGTTGGGAATTACAAATATCGCCATGGACGAACGTACAAAAGAAGAAGTAGATGGTGCTTTGTCTCTTTTAAAAAAGGTGGCACCAACTTTAGGTGTTTCTTATGCGGATAATCAGAAAACCTATCAGCGCTATCCTGACAGTAAAGATATTAGTATTGCTGCAAATCACCCCTTTTCTCATGAAGATCTGCTCGATCGTAAAAAAAGAGGTTTGATCACTACTTTTTATGTGTACTGTGGGAATAATTTTCCAAATCAATTTACATTTTCAGATCCTGCAGAGTCTGCTTACATGGGATGGTATGCTGAAGCTGCTGATTTTGATGGATTATTGCATTGGGCATTCAACTCATGGGTGGAAAACCCGATTTTAGATTCCCGATTCCGCACCTGGCCAGCAGGTGATACCTATATCGTGTATCCAAATGGGAGAAGCTCGATCCGTTATGAAAGAACACTCGAAGGTGTTCAGGACTACGAAAAAGTGCAGATCGTAAAGAAGGCGCTTAAAGAGAAGGGATTAATAGAAGATTTGAAACGTTTCGAAGCAGCGATACAAAAGTTAAATAGTGCAGAAAGAACTAAAGTTTGGAATTCGAATCTAAACGAAGCTAAAGCTCTATTGAACGCATTGTCGCTTAAAATAACAAGCTAATCCTCAATTCATTTTAATACCTATTTTGCGGTTATTGCAAGCATTATTTGTAACCCTTCGGAACTAAAGTTTCGGAGGGTTATTTTTTATTTTATAATTTGTGAAACTTTGCGCTATCATGATTATAACAGAATAACGACTCTAATTGTCATGGAGTGAGATTTATGGGATATTACTATCTAATAATAACTTGGAATTGCAAAAGTTATGATGTAGTTCAGAATAGACGTTAATGTAATCAATGCTGTAGTTGATCTATTCACTTTGATCACTTTAACTAGGGATGTTAGTCTCAAAGGGAACCTGTAAGAAAAGAACCAATGAAGACTTCAATAAAAATAGGTTTAGCAGCATTTTTAGTTATACTGTCATTTTGTGCCATGGCTGACGGAAGACCTGTCAAAAGGAGCATCAACTTTTCAATGGCAAAACATGCTATCCATCACTATATGGATGTAATAACTGAGGGGCAATATCAAGGGATAGAGGAATTATTTGCGCTTGATTTTTGTCAACGTGTGCAAGGTTTGAAATTTTCAAATTATAGCCGTTCGGAAATTATTAGTTTTTTGAAAAAGCAAAGAGGAGAGAAGATGAACTGTCAAACGACACTTCAAATTATTGATGAATGTGCACATTATATGATTGCTAAGGTTATCATGAAATTTGAATCTTTTACGAAGATTGATCTGATCACCTTAATTAATGAAGATGGAAACTGGAAAGTTATAGCTTCTATTCATACTTATCAATAGAATTTTAGTTCTAATCAATTCTGGGGGTAATTGATTTTTTTAATATAAATAGCGTAACCCTCATAAGTATCATATGTTTAGAAAATAAAAAGCCCCGTCGTGAGATGCGGCTTTTATTGTTATTCTAAATTAATTGCTTTAGTGATTTATAGTTTTATTATCAATGTGCTTGGATTGATCGTATATGTAACGTAAATCTAGAAATAGTTTGTACAAATTATTTTAAGGAATGGTTTGATTTTCATCGTTTTATACAGATTTTATATGTTGAAATTAAAGCTTCAGCTACTAGTTTAGGATCCTGTTGATGGATACCATGACTGTACCTTGGTAATAAGATTAATTTACTGTTACGGTTATTTTTTATCATTTCCGCATAGTGTTGTATACGAAGTTGATCGAGTGCTTTCCACCACTGGATTAAGTTGATACCCAATTTCAACTCTTCATTCATTTTAGTTTCGTATTGTTCGATATGCTTATTGTATGCAATCATTATGGTAACCGGAATGTCGGGTAGTGGTGGTAAAGAAGTATAATTTTTGAAAAAATATGGGGTGCTTTCATCCAACTCTCTCTTCAGTTCATGTCGGAAACCTCTAGATATAGTAGGATCTTTTAGGATATTTTGGAGGTTTATACTCAAAAGTTCCTGATATCCTGTTTTACTACTTGTTTTTAACTTTACTTCATCATCCTCTTCTTTGGTCAACATAAAATCTGTTGGATCTATGAAAAATAAACCAGCTATTTCTTCAGGGTATTTTGAAGCAAACAAGCGAATAAAGGGTCCGCCTATCGAATGTCCAACTAGCAGGTAGGGTGGGCTTATTTTTAAAATAGTCAGTAAATCGTGAAGTCTTTTTATCACATCTGCATCGGTTCTTACTGCACTATCTAATTCAGATTCACCAATTCCGTTTCTATCATAAACGATACCTGCAAAACTATCCTGAATAAATGGAAATAAACTTCCATTACTTCCTCCAGAAGAACCGAGTCCACTCTCAAATACGACAATCGGTTCATCAATTTTTCTCTTCTCAAGACCAAATGTAATATAAGCCATTTTTTTATTATTAATGGATACCAATTTTCGCTCAGAGACTTGAGGATAAACTAAGGATATGGTAAAAAATGTAATAAAGAGTAGGAGGATAGTTAATTTCATTCCTGTTTATTTAAAGTGCGCTATCTTTTGTTTTTTTCTTTTGCAGTATTTTAATTGATTAAATATCAAAGGATTATTTCATTTTGTTTGGTAGTATTCGGTAAATGCTACCTTATGAGCGGTAAGTGTCGGTATTGATGCCGTAAATGGAACAGATAATCTCGATATTGACCTGGATAATAAGTGAGGGATCAATAATTTTTGTGGTTAAAATTTCAGATATTTAATTATTACCATTTTCAATCATAATTAAGCATGAAATTAAGCACTTTATACCCTGAAAGCAGGTCAGGTAAAGAAATTATTTTAACATCTTCACTGGTAGGTATTTTATTTTACATACTCTTGATTGTATATCAACCTTTTGGTACAAGTCAATTTGAACATACCTTTAAATATTTATTACTAGCTCCTTATGCAATTATTACCACATTTTCGTTTTACATTGTCAATATCTTATCTATGCAATGGAAAAAGAAATGGACAACAGGTCGAGAAATTTTAAAAATTTTTTTCATTTTATTTATAATTTCAATATTCGCATACTTCTACAATACTTTATTCTTAAGTAGGGTGCGGCTCTCATGTGAGAATTTTTTGTACATGTTTGCATATTCTGTGGCAATTGGAACTCCAGTTTCGTGTATTTATATCTTGGCAAAATATATTTATCTCAGCAATAATAGCCAATTTAATGAAGAGGCAGGAAATCTTGAAAACGACAACATTGCAGACACAGATCATTGCCTAGCGATAGAACGTAGTTTAAAACTATGTATCATTTCCGAAAATTCCAATATTTTCATGGAGATAGCTGTTGAGGATTTTGTTTTTGCAGAAGCTGCTGATAATTATTGTGTTCTTCATTTTTATGAAAATGATATCCTTAAAAATGAAATAATTCGAATTTCACTTACAAAATTATTGGATCAAATTCAGCGTGATAACATACGAAAAGTGCACCGTTCATTAATTGTAAATCTCAAAAAGGTTATAAAATTTAAAGGAAATACTTCAGGATATAGTATAACACTGGAAAACATGAATAAAGAATTAAGAGTGTCGAGAAACTACATTAGTTCGGTTGCGCCTCTTTTAAAAAAGTTTGCTATTCGTCCCTAATTGTTGTTAGCCACCACTTTGTTTTGCCATGGTGTTTTAGGTCTTTTATCTTCGTAATTATAAAAAAAAACAGTTATGGACAGATTAAGATTTTATTTAGTATTCATTATCGGATTTGTAATTTACTTTTACATCGACACCAATTTCTTTACCTTAATATTAAAACAAATATTCATAGTAACTCACTCAAAAGCCGTAGGACATGTTGTTGCATATGGTATAACATTGATACCTTTATTTATGACCGTTGGGGTTCTTCATAAAGATTATCGAAACATTTCTGAGAAATTGGGAATATCCAAAGGTATCTGGACAGCTACTTTATTTGCCTTAATAACCACACTACCCATGTTAATCGGTTTTATTGTGAAATTTCCATTAAACAAGGAACTATCTTTTGATACAATTATTGTTAATACCATCTCTTCTGCTTTTTTTGAAGAAGTTATCTATCGTGCATTTCTTTTTGGACAATTATACAGGTATACACGTCTAGGTTTTTTTCCTTCTGTATTTTTAGGTTCATTATTATTCGGGTCTGCACATTTATATCAAGGGAATGATATCAACGAGTTGATCGGAATATTTGCGATGACATTTTCAGGTTCAGTTTTATTCGCCTGGGTTTATGCTGAATGGAAATTCAATTTATGGACAGCTATTTTTTTACATTGCTTCATGAATTTATACTGGCTTATTTTTGATGTTGATACTAATGTTTTAGGAGGAACTTATTCGAACTTTTTCAGATTTTTAACCATTATCATCGCGATCTTTTGCACAGTTATTTATAAAATAAATGAGCAGTTTCCTTTCGAAATTAATAGAAAAACGTGGTGGATGAAACGTAGTGCTTAATGTTTTTTAATAATTAGGAAAGAGTTATGACAAAATCACAAATTAAAGAGAGGTCTATTTTTGTCGTAACTAGTTCTCATGTATGAATTGAGGGTATTTTTTATTGAATGAATCCTTTATATATTAGCAGAAAAAATATAGTAAAAATACAAGTACATATGGAAAATGAAGTATTTCACTTTGAAAATAGCAATGGTTGGGAAGATTTAGGTAAGGGAGTTCAAAGACAAATTGCAGTACATAATCAAGTTATGATGCTCACTAAAGTCAAATTTGAAGAAGGGGCTAGGGGCGAATTGCATCAACATCCTCATACACAAATTTCATACGTTAAATCTGGGGTATTTCACTATACTATTGGTAATGTTGTACATGTCATGAAAGAAGGTGATAGTTGCATTATTTCTGGAAATATAGTACATGGTTGTGAATGTATAGTCGCAGGTGAACTTATAGATTCTTTTAATCCTCCACGTGAAGATTTCCTACTGTCATCCGATTAAAATACGCTGATGCTTTTAGTTAACTCTTATCCATAATATGTTTTTAACTTAGAAGGTTATTTATAATGGTCTTTTAGTTTTTATTTTATAGGGATATTTAACAATTTCATAATCAAACTAGTGTGTTTAATATGGAGTTATTGATTAAGGTCGTTTTGTATCGCTCTAAAGGATCTCTGTGTCAATGAGTAAGTAGGAATGAAATTATAAGATCCTTATTTTACTTAATAAACAGTGCGTTAAGAAGAATATATCATGTGTTCTTTTAAATTCTAACTTCTTTACATTTCTTATTTAAGGTTTTCGGCCAATAAATGTGCCATTTCCCATTAAAAAATCTATTGCTTTTTCAACATTCCTATTAATACTGTCTTGAGTTTTTAAAAGTGAAATGTATTTTGTAATTTCTAATTTTAGGGATGGTGTAAGCTCATTGAATCTTTTTGCTGCTACCGAGTTATTTTGCAGGGCATGCATCAATTGAGGGTGGGGATTTATGATTCTTGGTGTTGTATCGATCTGTATCGTAATTTGTAGGAGTTCACCAATTCTTTGAGGTGAATTTTTTAACATTTTTGTGTTTATGTAAAGACGCCATTCTCCTTTATACCTTAACAATGTCTGTGTGTAATCGATGTTATTTACACGGCCCTTTACCGGAATTTTTCCTTTTTCTTTTTTTGCTCTTTTCAAGATTTCAGATAAAACTTCCTGGGGCAGATACACGAAGGGATTAATTCCGATGATCTCTAATTTAGCTTCAAATGAAAGCAATTCTTTATTTTCATTAGTCATGATTTATCATAAATTATAACGAAACAACAAAAATATAACCCTTTATTTACGCTTTAATCTAGATTCTTCTAAATCTAGTGTATATTCCAAATCTTTAATAATACTACTGTCGTAATGTTTTTCCTGTCGTAATTTGTACAATCCATTTCTTCTAACCGCAACTATCTCTAACATGATCTTATTGTAAAGACTTCTTACAGCAGTCAATTGAGCTCGCCTATCTTCCTGCTTAGCATTTTCAGATACCGTAATACTTCTGATTAATTGCTCTCTGATTCTTGCTATAGTTTCATATTCTTGCATTTCTTTACTGTAATTGCTATCCAGATAAGCAATCGAGTCTTTTGCTAATTGCACGCGAATTTCATCAATCTGATTTTCGAGTGGTTCTTCTAAATCAATTTCATCCATCTTGATTATTTTTATGAGAATAGGAAGGGTCAATCCTTGAAAAACTAATGTAATTAGGATAACAACGAAGGTGATAAAAAGAATTAAATTACGGTGGGGAAAAGGATCTCCATTATTTAAAGTTAATGGTATCGCTAATGCAGATGCAAGAGAAACTACGCCCCTCATGCCTGCCCAACCTACTACAAGCGGTAATTTCCAGCCTGGACTTTTCTCTTTTGTTCTGATCTTTTTAGATAGGATCCGAGGTAAATATTCTGAAAGATATACCAGAACAATCCGTAATACAATAACAATAGCACTTATAATAAGGGCGTAATTTATGGCTTCTTCTTGTGAATATTGGCCAAGTCCTGCTACAATAACGGGTAACTCTAAACCAATTAAAATAAATACGAAGCCGTTGAGTAAGAAACCTAGGGTAGCCCAGACTTCTTTTGTTTGTATGCGTGTATGATAATTTAAATAATCGCCAGAACGGAATGATAAAAATAATCCACCACTCACAACAGCAAGCACGCCCGACCAATGAAAATGCTCCGCAACAAGATACATGATGTATGGGGCGATTAATGTGATCGGAGTCGAAATGCTTGAAGATTTTGCAACATAGCGTAAAAATAAATACAATATATGTGCTACTGCTAAGCCTACGACAACACCCATAATCGATAATACGACAAATTCCGAAGCCGCCTTTTGAAATACAAATTGACCAGTAAGGATCACAGCTATGGCAAACCTAAATACGGTCAGAGAGGCTGCATCGTTGACCAAGCTTTCTCCCTCTAACAATGTTAACCCCCGCTTAGGAATCTGCACACCTTTTAATACTGATGTAGCTGCAACAGCATCGGGTGGAGAAATAATACCGCCCAATAAAAATCCAAGTGCCAAAGTAAACCCCGGAATAATATTAACGGAGAAGTAGGCGATAGCAATCGATGTAAAAAACACTAAACCAAAGCCTAAGCTCATAATGGATCTGCGCCATTTCTTCAAACTGTCCCAATTGGTGTACCAGGCAGCTTCAAATAGCAGTGGAGGTAAAAATACTAAAAAAACCAAATCAGGATTAATACTGATCACGGGCATACCTGGAATTAGAGAGATGCCTAGGCCCCCAATAACCAATAAAATGGGATAAGAAATTTTGATCCTTTGACTTACTACAAATAGCATCGCCATAACAAAAAATAACGATAAAACTAATAAGACATTCTCTTCTACCATAAGTTCTTTTTAATAATTCTTAATGCGCAATTGTATCCACGTCATAAAGGTAAAACATTTCATTTTATTGTATCTATTTAGACGCTTAAAAATAAACGGTAAACATTTTTTTATAACAGCGGGAATTAGATTCCTCTCTTAATGATTTATTTGGCCCTGTTGCCCATCTAAAGTCCTGAATGCTCCTGAAAATGAGTTTCGCTGATTCGCTGTTTTAATTCGTTTTATTTAGGTAGATTAATTTTGGCCAATTAATAGACTATTGTTTTTGAAACATTTCATAATTAAATTTCAAAACATTTAAATTCCATAGGGTTAGCGTTTGTTTTGCAGTCAATTGTTTATCAGTTTCGTTTATGATTAATTCATCACGAAAAGAACGGATATATTTTGACCAATGCTGACCTTTAGCATCTTTTAGCAAAAAATAAAAGCCTGCATCACCAAACTTTTGACCCGACGAATTTAATATTAATTCGCCATTTACCCCAACTTTTGGTGTCATAATAACGGTGGCATTACCATGAGGCAGTGGGAATACAGCTTTTATACATGACGTGCCACACGGCAATTGACAGATTCCATATGCTCCAGAGTATATTCCTTCGTCAGTTGAGGTAATTGTTCTGAGCCAGAAAACATATTTAATTTGGTTAGTTTTGGCATCTAAAAGTCTGACTATTTCGCTCGAAATAGATTCAGGACTTTGAATATCATAATTTGGAATATTTAATTGATTTAATCGAGCGCTGAATAATTTTTTCAATAATAATCCGAAAACTTTAAAAAAGGAATTCCACTTTACTGAAAAATTTAGCTCATATCGTGTTGTTTGTTCATAAAAATCAATGACTTTAGGTGATAATCTGGCGTATTCATGAGGAGACAAAAGAAGTTGGCTCATAACAGGTATCAATCCATATATTTCAGAGGTAGTATCAATTATTAAATTTTCAAGTTTAGCAAGTTGATCAATATAATTCTTATCAATTACTTTCAAATTACCAAATGGTCCCATTAACCAATTATCATTTTTGATGTCAATTTTTCTACCAAAAAAAATTACCCATTGTTGTGTAACCCAATCTTGAATCTTTTGCATTGGGTGTGCTAAACTCATTTTGATCATAGGTGAGGTATTAGGTGAGTACGCCCATTCCATTCACCAAATTCAGATAAGGGCTTAAATCGCAAAGTTGTAAATTCAAAGTGAAAATCTTTGATGTTTCTTTCCTTCATTGCATTGACATGTCTTTTCGGAGCATGAACATTACTATGTCCTAAAACCATATCAGTCATTTCTTTTTGGGATCTCCAAATTGAAAATGTAGAAACAGTTCTCGGGTGTCTTATTGATGCCAAAGAAAAGGAAGTGCCGGGATGATCACGGACCAGTTTTTCTACAGGTCTACCCCAGCGTATAAATCTTGGAATTTCAAATAATTTCATACGAGCTAAGGTTACTGCTACAACGGGGCTATCCAGAGGTTCGTATTCAATTGTTAATTCCGGAATCTGGAATTCAGTTATTTTTCCCCATTGCCTCAGAAAAATTAATCGTGTGTGCCATCCTGTCGACAACACTTGCCCAAATTTGTTTTCGATTAAGAATTGGTCAACCGATGCTTCATCGTTCCACTGTGCGAATACAGCAACCTGTTTAGAAAAAAGCCGAGAAGGAGAGGTTATGGCTGAGCCTAATGTCATTGCTGTCATACATTCCATATGAATTAATCCCGAATTTTGAAATGGCTTTGGTGGGAATAAAATGGCTTTTAAAGCCCATAAATAAGATGTCTTTACTAGATGGTATGTAAATATGCTCATATCCAAAAATAAGTTTAATTTATCATATTCCTGATGAGTATATATGTATTAGAGAAGATACTAAAAACCTTTCTCGCTGTCTATGTTTGGGTCATCTTCTGTAAGAACTAAGTTAGCGTTCATAAATAAATTGTAGCTAAGAATCGATAGGAAAATCAAAAAGGATTTAACCGTTCGAATTCAACATTGTTCCAGTAATTTTTTAGTAATTTAGTCGTAACCAAAGCAAAAAAAATCATAAACGGACATAAGCAATAATTTTTGAATGAGTGTGTTTTTTAACAAATCTTAAATGGAAACAGAAAATAACTATATTGAAATAAATAAGCATTCATGGAATAATAGAACTGATACACACTTAAAATCAGAGTTCTACAATCTTGAAGGATTTTTAAAAGGAGCAAGCTCACTCAATCCCATAGAATTAGAAATACTCGGAGATATTAAAGGGAAAAGTATTTTACATTTACAATGTCATTTTGGCCAGGACTCCATTTCATTGAGCAGACTTGGAGCGGAAGTCACAGGTGTTGATTTATCGGACAAAGCTATTGAAAGTGCAAAAAGAATCGCTATAGAAACAAATTCAGATGCCCAGTTTATTTGTTGTGATTTGTATGATTTAGAAAACCATTTAGATAAACAGTTTGATATTGTTTTTACAAGTTATGGGACCATAACATGGTTACCTGATTTGGAGAGATGGGCAACAATAATTTCGAATTTTTTGAAATCAAATGGAAGATTAATTTTTGTTGAGTTCCATCCGGTTGTTTGGATGTTTGATGATAATTTTGATAAAATTGGTTATAATTATTTTAATGTGGCTCCAATTGTGGAAACAGAAAGCGGAACTTATGCAGACAAAGGTGCCGCTATTTCTCAGTCTTATGTAACTTGGAATCATAGTATAAGTGAGGTTGTAGGCAGTCTGCTTAATCACGAAATGGAAGTAGTGGGTTTTCAAGAATACGATTATTCGCCTTATGATGTTTTCAATAACATGATTGAGTTTGAACCTAAAAAATACCGTATTAAGCATTTGGACAATAAAATACCGATGATTTATGCTATCGTCGCAACAAAGAAAAGTAAACTTTAATTAACCTTTCTCCGTTATTATTTTAATCTTTAGTTAAAAAAGAATAGTTCTCATATATTCTCTAAATGGAAATAGCGGGTCATTACTGTTTGAGAGTCTTGTTAAATTGTGATTATTTGCGGTAATTTCCGTTTGTAAAACCTAATTTATAATCTTTTAGGCTTTTTTCAATACTATAATATTTTAGCTCTTATTAGTCTTCGAATAGCAGTTGTCTGAACCTGCTAGGAACAACTGCTGTCCCCGGTAATGATTCATTCACTTATGTAATTTAAATTATACTTTTACGATCCCTTTATCAAGCATTTCTAACATTACGGGTGAAGCATTTTTAAATGTGGGTATCTGTTCTGTAAGACTTCCTGCATTTTTTTTATTGATTTTAAATGTTAGATCCATTTCGGTAGTGAAAAGTAAAGCAGTTATAAAAGGATTCTTAAGGTATGAACTTAAAACAGTAAAAGCTTCATCAAACGTGTGAAAGCTCTCAATTTCTTCTGTTTTGTATCGCAATGTTAAGGCAAGTTTATACCCTCCGGTTTCTAAAATATGAAGTCGGACATAAATATTTTTAAGTTCAGTATCTCCAATTGTTTTGGCTAAGGTAAGTTTTGCAAAAGTTCCTTGATTGATACTTAATTTTACTTGTTCATAAAATTCAACAAAAACAGTTTGATATGGCATCTTTATTTAAAATTAAACTACAAAATTACACTTAGTAGATGATAAGTAGCCTATTTTTTTTCAAAAAGACAATAAATTTAAAATTAGACTCTTAAATATAGTTCTCCAATTCAAAAATTAGGAACGTAAAAATGTTTAATTTGTGATAAGGTCATACGTTAAAATAAAATATTTCGTGTCGCTATTTCTATTAATAGTGGATCTTACTAATTCCCATATAAATAGTATATGATTGTTGATAGTACATTTCTCTTTTGTACGGATCTAAATCAGTGGTTTAGGCAAGCTAAAGCTATGACGAGACAAGCGAAAGTTACAAATGAAGCTAATGTCCTAATATTATTCCAAAACAACCAGGGCTTTTCAAAGGTAGCTCTCATTTTCTGTACTGATTCTTCCGATGCTTTTGAGATATCAAATAGTTCTATTTGATTATTTAATGGCACATTCCGTATAGCTGTAATGCCGAATACACCGATTATATAACTTATACATGAAATAAATATCAGAAAAAATTTAGGCGAATGAATATCGAAATATATGATCGAAGATATAACAAGTGAAAACAAAGTGCCAAAAAAACTAATGTAAAAAATTGGATTTAATACTTCTTTGTTAATACTTTGCATCGTTGTGAGGTATTCTTTGTTATTTAGTTTGGCAAGTCCCAGATTTACTGAAAATGTATATGCAAAAAAGAAGCCCGACATTAGACCAGAGAGGATAGTTGTCACTGCTAATAATTCTTGTGTTTTCATAAATGAGCTGAATTTGTTTAGAGGATGTGTTTCTTATTGTATTTTGATTTTGAGTAAGTTAAGTTTGAATATATCCATTATAATTTTATTTCAAAAATTGAACCGGCAATTTCATGTCATTTCCAACTTTGATCGGATGGAAAATTTGAGATTTGTCTCATCATAGCGTGATCTAATATCGAATCGGGATCTTTACTTCTGCAGTTATTATTTTGCGAGTTATTATCAATAATTAAAAAGGCCAACTTTCGTTAGCCCCTTTATGCTCTCAGTTTAAGAGTATAGTGATTTATTTGTTTCTCATCGTTCTTTTTTTAGTTACCCATAATTTGAAAAATAGCGAAGCTGACGTTAAGATAATGCTCTTAAACAAACTCTTTTCAATGGTTTTTTGCAGCTTTTAATTTCAATGTCATAGGGCTTATTGTCAGTAAATAATTTCTTTAAATATTTAGGTTAGAAATTAACGATTGTCTTAAAATAACTTCAAACCCAAAGTCAAATTCATTCAGGTATTACTATTTGCATTTTTACTTACGAAAGAAATATAAGACTGCAATTAATACCATTAATGTAGCGGAAAATAAAAATGCGACTTCAAGATTGAATTGATGAGCAATTAATCCTAAGATAGCAGGCCCCATAAGTTGACCTGCATACCCCATGGTTGTTATTGCTGGAATACTTACAGATGTAGGGACTGTCGATATTCTGCCAGCCTCACTAAAAAACAAGGGGACAAGATTTGCAGAACCTATTCCTAACAATAGAAAGCCGAAAAGAACGAAAGGCATCCAGATTGAATAAATAGCTATTATCAACCCTAGAGCTGCTAGCAGGCTACCGCCAATGACCATTGTTTTTGTATTTAATTTTTCAACCAAACGATCCCCCATTAATCGCATGCTAGCCATAGCAATAGAGAAAGTGGCATATCCAGCTCCGGTAAATTCGACATCAATATCTTTGATATCTTTTAAAAATACAGCACTCCAGTCTAGCATAGCGCCTTCTGAGAGAAAGCTGGCAAAACATAGTAGACCAAAAAAAAGTACCGTTCTATTAAAAATCAGTTTTTTTGAACTGTGTTCTAGCTGTTTTTCTGGTTTATGTATAATCTGAGATTTTTGTTCTGTAGCATGATCAAATAAATAGTTGAATTGACTAAGTACAATTAAACACAACAGGAGTGCTATTGAAATTGCTGCTATTTGAGGAATCAATCCCATTTTAATTAAAAATCCTAAACCAAGGGATCCAAATAGGCCTCCCAAACTGAAAAGACCATGTAATGAAGACATAATCGGACGATTATATTTGTTTTGAACTAGTATACCATGCGAATTCATCGCAACATCTATGGCGCCAATACTGGCACCAAAAATAAATATACACAATGCCATTAGTGAAGCTGATGAAATAATCAGTAATAGAGGTAGTGTAAGAGCAATGATTGCTGTTGTACATAGAATCACAATTTTATTGCCATAGCGTTTTGATAAAAGACCTGTTATTGGCATCATAATTACGGCACCCAAGCCAAGAAATAAAAGTAATAATCCTAATTCGGCCTCGTTAATATCCAATCTTTCCTTTACATATGGTACCATTGGTGCCCAGCTTGAAATTGCTAATCCACAGACTAAAAAAATGAATTGGGTTGCTCTTTTTGCTTTTTTTGTTTGATTTTCTATCATTATTATTTTTCTAAATGAATTTTCTAATACTTAATATTATTATGCAAACATATGCAAATTTATATGAATTTGCATATGTTTGCAAAACAATTAAACAATAATAAGATGAACATGAAAATTGAACACATTGGAATTTGGGTAGATGACTTGGAAAAAATGCGCAACTTTTACCTGACTTATTTCAACTTAGAATGTAGTGAGAAATATAAGAATTTAAAAAATGGCTTCACATCATATTTTCTTAAGTTTGGTACTTGCGTTACGCGCTTAGAACTTATGAACAGACCTGATATTGTAGATGAACCTTCAAAAAGAGGTTTTAGCAAAGGAATTGCGCATTTTGCTATTTCAATAGGGGGAACTGAGGCTGTTGATCTGTTGACAGAAAGGTTTCGAAATGATGGTTTTACAATTGCAAGTGAGCCGCGTATTACAGGTGACGGATATTATGAGAGTGTTGTGCTGGATCCGGAGGGGAATTATTTAGAAATTTCGGCTTAAAGATAGAAATAATGATAAAAGCTGTAATTTTTGATATCGGAGGTGTTCTTTTAGATTGGAATCCTCGGTATGTATATCGGGATATATTTTCTCAAAGTGATCAAATGGAGTGGTTCTTAGAAAATGTCTGTTCTACAGATTGGAATTTGCAACAAGATAAAGGAAGATCATTTGACGAAGGAATGTATAAGCTGAAAAAGCAGTATCCCCAATTTGAAAATGAAATCGATGTATTTTGGAAAAGATGGCCGGAGATGCTAAAAGGTGAAATTAATGGTACTGTTGCTATTCTACAGGAGTTAAAAAAACACTATGAAGTCTATGCTTTAACGAACTGGTCTTCCGAAACGTTCCCATTGGTTAAAAATCGATTTGACTTTATTGCAGATTTTGATGGCATTGTTGTTTCTGGTGAAGAAGGGTTTATTAAACCAGATGAAAAACTCTATAAAATTTTGTTGAAAAAATACAATTTACTGGCAACAGAATGCATTTTTATCGATGATAACATTGAAAATGTAAAGGCCTCAGTAAAGCTTGGATTTGCTGCCATACATTTTACAAATTCAATAGCATTAAAGTTGGAATTGCAAAAAGTGAGGATTCAGGGCTTTGTTTAAGTTTATAATATATTAATTGCAATTTTTTGCGAATTAAAATTTAAATGCATAATATTGCAAATTAAGTTGTATTAGAAATAATAGAAAATCCTGTAGGCAAATCTTTATATCAGTAAGTAGCTATGTTAAAAGAAAAACGATTTGAATTTATATTAAATCAACTAGAAAGTGAGGAGATGGTCAGCTATGAATCATTAGCAGAAAAGCTTGATGTTTCCGAAGATACTGTTAGAAGAGATATTGATCATTTGTATAAAATAGGTCTTTTATCTAAAGTGCGTGGTGGTGCAATTCAACGTTCTAAAAATCCGCTTACTTTCGAAGATCGAAACAGCTATTTAAAGAGAGAGAAGGATGTTATTGCTCTCAAGGCACAGCAGTTTATAAAAGAAGAAATGACTCTTTTTATGGATGGAGGCACAACAATATGTGCTATTGTTAATTACCTGCCTGCGGATATTCATCTTAGAATTATAACAAGCAATGCCATGCTTATTCCGATTCTAGAAAATTATCCCAATATTGAACTGATTTTGTTGGGCGGGAAATACCATAAACAGACAGCGAGCACGGTAGGCCAGACAACCTGTAATGAGGCAAGAAGTTACATTGCAGATCTTTATTTCATGGGTACATGTGGGGTTGATTCGAAATTTGGCATATCTGCTGTGGTTAAAGAAGATGCGGAGGTTAAATTGGCGATGCTGGCATCAGCGAAGAAAGTAGTAGCTCTTGCAAATCAGGATCGTTTAAGAGTTACAGAGTCTTTTAAAGTATGTGATGTAGAACAAATCGATGTGCTGATAACCAATTTAGCCACTACAGATAAGAGCTTAGACGAATTCAGGCAACAACCGATAACATTGGTTTAAAAATTAGAAATTAAAACTTATATATGAAACTTAAATTTTTAACCTGTTCACTTCTTTTTGTAGTGGCGGGGATGGGGTCCATTTTTAATACAGTACAGGCGCAGGAACAATTATTAAAAAAAGAAATTGGGTTACAGTTATATTCAGTTAGAAGTATGATTGGAAGTCATGTACAGCCAGATACGTATAATGCTGATTATTTCTCAGTTTTACAAAAACTTGCTAAAATGGGTTATACATCCGTTGAGTCTGCAGGATATAAGGACGGTATGTTTTATAATACCACACCGCAAGTATTCAAAAATAATGTAGAAAAAGCAGGCATGAAAGTTCTTTCTTCACATGCGTCAAGAACTTTAACCCAAGAGGAATTAGCTTCAGGCGATTTTTCCAAAGCCTTAACATGGTGGAAAGAGACTATCATTGCACACAAAGCAGCAGGTATCAAATATATCGTTACCCCATGGTTAGATTTACCAAAGACAATAAAAGATCTTGATACTGAATGTCAGTATCTCAATGAGATTGGTCAGCTTTGCCGTGAATATGGTATCAAGTACGGATATCATAATCATGCCCATGAGTTTGAAAAGGTAGAAGGAAAAGTGGTTATGCTTGATTACATGATTGAACATACTAAACCTGAAAATGTCTTTTTTGAAATGGATGTATATTGGACTATCATTGGAAAAGCAAGTCCTGTAGATTATTTTAAAAAATATCCTGGAAGATATGCTACTTTGCATATTAAAGATCACCGTGAGATTGGTCAGAGTGGTATGGTAGGTTTTGATGCGATATTTGCCAATACCGATATTGCAGGTGTTGAGAATATATTTGTTGAGCTTGAAGAGACAACTGCAGATCTAGAAGTTGGACTAAAACAAAGTATAGATTATTTACTTAAAGCGCCATTTGTAAAGAAAACATATCAAAAATAATTCTAGCTGTGATTATATCATAAATAAAGCCTTGTTTCAATAAAATGGAACAAGGCTTTGTCTTTCTTAAACAACCTAAAACTTAATTTTTCTATTAATGATTTACGATTAGTTAGTCTTCCATTTTGTAAGGATAGAGTTCTCAGTACAGCGTATCAATGCTGTTTTTTTGAGTTAAGATAATGCAAAAAAAATAGTACCCAATAGAACAAATCCTTAAAAGAGTATGTTTAGTGGGTACCGTACTTTATCAGTAAGAAAAGATAGAGGTATTTCTATAGTAAATTTAGCTTCTCTAGGGTGATACTCAAACACAAATATAATTTTTCACAAAATCTATTATTAGAAAACTCAGTAAATTAAAGGGTCATGATACCATTTTTGAAACGGATATTTTTTCATTTTAATAACAGTAATGAAAATTATTAAACAAAATAGGCTTAAATTATGTTCTTAGATTGAAATATAATAGTCGAAAAGTGTTGAATAATGCATTTATCTTAAAAAAGTTTGTCGATTATTAATCTATTGTCCCAATTTATGAGTTAGAAATCAAGTTTGAGAATTAGTGTTACAAAAGAAATAATAAATTTTATAATTATGAAAAAGTTCATTTTACAAATTTGCACCATAGTGCTTATTTTTTCCAGCTGTGCAACCAGCAGTATGATTACAGGGTCTTGGCGTGATCCCGCTGTCGATCTGAAGAAGTATAGTAGAATATTTGTGGCAGTTATGACAGATAATGTTCCTGCTCGTCAGAAAGTGGAAGATGAAATTGCTTCATCACTCACTTCACTCGGTTTAACGAGTGTAAAGAGTATTGATGTTTTTCCGCCTAATCTTGCAAGTATGGAACCCAAGCGTTCAGATCTAGCTATGCAGAAAGTAGCCGGAACAAATAGTGATGCCATATTGACCATTGCTTTAATTGATTCTAAGTCAGAATCCAGATACATTCCAAATGTTTCTGTTTATCCTGTGAACACTTTTGGCTATTATAGAACGTTTGGTGGTTATTATGATTTTTGGTACGGTAACCTTTATAACAATGGCTACTATACTACAGAGAAAACTTATTACATCGAAACAAATTTATACGATGTGAGCACAGGGAAACTCGTCTGGTCAACTCAATCTGAGAGTTATAATCCAGGTTCTTTGGATAGTTTTTTAGCGGGATATAAAAAGGCAATGGCCAAGCAGTTAAAGAAAGATAATTTAATCTCAAATTAGTACATCACAATATCACTCGTGGAAATGTTTAAATTATGAACATCTTACACGGGTAATTACTTATTTTATCAATAAATTTTCATCTGTTTGAAAATTTGATCAGCAGGTCATATTGGTATCGATGTACAAGGTTGTCCTGAACAGACACGATAGATTTCAAAATCTTTTAATTCCAGCAGAAATATTAAATATAAAGATGCAATTGAATAGAAAAATAATATGTAGAGGGGGATTTATGACCTTCTTATAGGGTCAATACTTTCATTAAAAAAACTAAGAATTCAACTCATTGGATGGTTAATTAATGATGTTAGATTGAAGGCCCTATTATGTTAACAAAAAATCCCAAAATCACATGATGAAAAATGTGTTTTGGGATTTTTTACATAATTTTAATATTGCTTTATTTTTTCTCGACAAAAGGAGAGGGCTTGCTCTCTTGGTTATCTTGATTAAAAGTTGCTACACTGTAAAAACCATTTTTAGAAATCAATTGATTGTTTTCTTTTGTTATCGCTACAACTTCTCCTGCTGTTTTTAAATTTTCGAAATAATAAACAACAGATTTTACATCTCCAGATATGGTCCATTTCAGTACACCGTCTTCAATTTTTACGTTTTGTGCTTCAGTGGGTAAAGCAGTCACCGCTCTGCCAACAAATGGGCGAACAGCAGGATATTTATATATTTCAGCCAATTTATCTGTTATCCCAATACGATTGTCTATCATATACTTTGCACTGTACATGGCATTGCCAACGACTTTTTTCCGAGTTTTCGTCAGGTCAATTTGTTTTTGCAATTCTGCGGTTGACTGAAAAGCAATTGGATTTGTTGCATCGCCAAACTTATAGAATCCGTGTCCTATGACCAGTGCCGCTTTGTAATTATACTGATGCCAAAAGCCTAGATTAGTTTTAAAGTCGTTAGTGGTATTTCCTATTTCCTGATAGAGCTGTGGAATAACAATATCAACCCACCCTTCTTGACACCATTTGGTTACATTTGCGTAGAGTGTATTCATATTATACGCATTACTTGGTGCAGGTGATACAGAAAACGCTACACCTGGTTTTGTCAAAACAATTACATCATAGACCGCTTTGATCGCTTTGTCTACATTGGTTCTTCTGAAATCACCAATCGTTTTCTCTCCGAGTCCGTATAAAGCAAAATCTTGTTCATCAGAAATCATTGTTCCAGCACTAGATGGGTCTGGATAAAAGTAATCATCAAAGTGAATTCCATCAACATCATATTTTGAAATGATCTCCTTGACAATATCCGATAAACGCTGGCGTACTTCGGGTAGTGCTGGATTATAGATCTGAATCTTTTCATGACTGATTACCCAGTCCGGATCAATAGTAGGATGTAGTGCAGGGTAGGGCTGTGCTGCACCAGCTCTCGTACCTATCCGGTAAGGGTTCATCCAGGCATGGAATTCAATATCCCGCGCATGCGCTTCGTCAATTAAAAATTTGAGTACATCGTAACCCGGATCTTTTCCTCTTGTTCCGGTGATAGCAGCGCTCCAGGGTTCGTATGCAGAATTGAAAAACGCATCTCCCATTCCTTTTACTTGAAAGTAAATGGTGTTGATATTTAGGGTTTTAAATTTATCGAGATAAGCAATATATTGGGCTTTTTGAGCATTCTCCGAGTAAACACTCTGAGGCCAGTCCAGGCCCCAGGCTGTCGTCATCCAGACGGCTCTCATTTCTTTCCGGGGAAATAGCGGGCCTTCCTCAATAGGGGGATCTATCGGTTCAGCCGTTATGTCTGAATCTTTGGAACAGCTAAACAGCAATGCTGTAAAGCACAGCAGTAGGATAGCGTATGTAGCATTTCTTTTCATCATCATTTAATAGATTATATTGGAATTTAAAATTATCAATTAATGCGAACCGACACCTAAACAGAATCGATTCGCAGTCCCTTTTAAACTAATCTTCAAGTTCTTTTTTCGGTACTTCTACAATTACAAAGCCTGCATCACTGGCCGCAGTGTAGATTAGTAAAGATTTATCCTTACCCGCTTCATCTTTCAGTACGGACCAACCTGTTTGTGTAGCAGGAGAAGTATTAACAGGCCCCAGTAAAGGATAATCGTAGATGGGCTTTCGATCAGATTGTTCGAAAGCAGTCAGTGCATCCACAATATTGTTTCCTTTTGTGATATTATACAAGGAGAGGGCAGTGGGTTCAGAACCTGTACGTGCAGCTGTGGTTGTAAGTAAATATCTTTCGCCATTAAATTCAACTACTCTGCTGTCTGAGCTTCTGACCGGAATTGCGGTACGGGACAGGGTATACGAAACAGAACCACCGCTGTTTACGGCCATGATAGGTGCATCGTGACCGGTAAATAGATAATCATCAGTTTCACCGATCTGATTAAATGAACTCCATGATCCGACATTGACAGCGGCAGTAATGACAAACGGATCGCCAACAGTGGTGTAATTGGAAACTTTCAATCTTAATACTTTAGTGCCCGCATTGTCCCCAAGAAAAATATACCCATTACCGTTCTTGTCCAGGTTAACCGACATATTGTCACCATGACGAACACCGGCACCGGTTATTTTACTGACATCAATATTTGCTACCGTTTGAGGTGGTACGGAAGGATCTGTCCAATGGTAGATCTTTATAGGACTTGCAGCACTGGCACCTGATAGATTTGCAATGTAAGTATGGCCATTAACGATATCGCCGACGTTAACGGTGAAAGTACCCAGAGCCACTCCTGTCATATTCAAGGGTATTCTGTTGATGACATTTTTTTTAAGGTCACTTACTTTTAATAAATGAGAGCCGGCCGCATGCCTGGAGACAATTAGCACATGCTCACCGTCAAAACCAGTTCCCCGCGTAAAAGCACCTGTAAAAGTTTCATAAATCGGATTTCCCAGTTCATTGTTCGTGTAATCATAAACTGCTGATTTTGTAAAATCGGCACCATAAACGGGTATTTTTAAGCGTATTTTGACCAGATATTCCCGATACCTAGGACTATTGGTTATTTTAATAACTACTGTACTTTCACTTTCACCTTCTTTGAATGGAATGGCATAAGTGTCCTGCTCTAAAATAGCGCCATCCGATGTCCCTGCTTCAAATTTAATAGCAGACAAGTCTGTTTCTGGATCAATCCGTGGAAATGAAACGGTTTTAGAAGCTTCATTTACGACTCCCTCTATAATTTCATTACCTGCTTTTCCAGCATTTACAATCTTTATCGATTTTAAAACAGTGATTTTATCCGATTCAACATTTACAGGGAAATCATCTTTACATGAATATAAGGTGCTCAGGGAAGCGCAACAGATACATATTGCACAGAATCCTATTTTTGAAATATTATATATATCTTTCATCTCTTTTTTTTATAAACTACAAGTAAAATCCATCTTAATTCTGAGGCCAACCTTCGGTTTGTTTCAATACATAGCCCTTTGCAGCATATTCATCTATCTGAACGCGTCCAATAGGGGCTAAATAGGGGTTAATATTAGACAAATTTAGAAATGGTTGCCTGCCACTGTTCAGGGTGTAACGATAAAAACCGGTCATCTTTGCACTGCTTGATGCATCAGAAGAATTAAATACCACCACTTGACCGTCCAATTTAACGACAGAAATACCAGCTTTGATTTCTGCAGGTGCTTCTTGAGGAAAATTAACCCATCCACCCGAAAGAAGATCTTTGTTCAGATCTGTGTCCATATATTCTAATTTTGACCAGCGTTTTAGATCTGATAAACGGGATTCTTCGAATGTCAGTTCCATTCTACGTTCCCTTCTAATTTCCCATAGCAGGCTTGAAACCTGAACGTCTCGAGAAGGATCGACAGGTAAACTGGTCAGTTGTAAACGAGCAGTTTTCTTTACACCTCTTGATTCAGCTTCGGTGGCTAAAGGTCGGTTTCTCAGTTTATTAATGGATCTGTCAATATCAGATTGGTCCACTGCTACACCTCCCAACGATGCCAGCTCAGCTTTTGTTTCAATCCAATTCAACAAAACCTCAGCATAGCGAAGGACTGGAGCGTCAGTAACATTATTTGATCCCGAATAATCAATGCCAGGGGCACCGCCAGTGGCTACAGTTGCTTGTACCGGACGGGGCAAAAACTTTGTTATATACAGAAATGATGCTTTGTTTTTTATAGTATTTTTATAATGAAAGGTCGCTTCAAATCGAGAATCCCGTTTGGCGATTAAACTGTCCAATGAGAAATTGGTGGCATTTTTTTCAGCCGATTGCTGCCATGGCAGACCATCTTTACTACAGACATATGATTTAATTAAAGAGGTTGTGGGTCCGTAGGTAACCGACTCTGATAAATTATGGATAGAAACAATAGAATGTCTGATATTGACTGCAGCATCATAATGTCTGTATAAGATGACATCTTTATTTCCCTTCAGATCATTGGACGTAAAGATTGACCTATAATCTGTGACGATATCGTACCTTCCGCTTGAAATAACAAATTCTGCAGCTTCCAAGGCTAGTTCATAAAATTTCTTAGCACGATCCTGATTCTTATAGTAGTACTTTTGCCAGGAGCCCTCGGTTAGTGCTAGGCGGGAGATAAATCCGGCCACCACATAACGATTTACGAACTGATCACCATCATTCAATCGGACGTTTGCCAGAGCAAATTTTAGATCCTCATAAACGGCATCCATCACTTCATTTCTTGGTGTACGAGTTTTATATAGATTATCGAAGTCTACATCGCTAACGATGTCACCATAATAGGGAACATCGCCATACGTACCGACCAGCTCCGAGTAGCGCATTGCCCGGAAGAATTTCCCGATACCTTTCCAATGATTATAAGCTTCCATACTTAAAATTTTAGACATCCTATTTTCAATTCGATTGAGCATAATATTGACCGATCGAACGGTAGCGTAACTCCAGATCTGACTATTGGGCACTGACCGGGTAAAGTTGGATTGATTACCTTGAAACAGCACATCATCGCTAAATGTATAACCGGCGAGTAAAGCTCCAGCATTATCAAAGCCTACGCCATATCCGGTAAAGAAATCGGTATAATACTTATTCGCATATAAACGAACATTATCTTCCGAATTCCAGGCAGTTTCATCATTTTCATTGGTTAACTGAGGTCTATCCAGAAATTTTGCACATCCCGAAAAGGATAGCGTCAATATGATTAAAATAAAATTATAGTTGTTTTTCATGATGTTTTACGTTTTTTTATTACAAACCAATCTGAATGCCCATCGATGCGGATTTAAAGGAAGGATTTCCAGCTCCGGTACGTCCTAGATTATAATTTCCACCGGATTGCAGCATCGAGTTGCCCGAGATTGTTTCCGGATCGATCGGCAGGCCTTTTAAATTATCAAAAGTGAAAAAATTCTCCAGAGAGACATAAATACGGGCATTTTTTAAGTGGATCGTTTTGAGTACGGAAGGAGATAAGGCGTATCCAAAAGTTATATTTTTAATTTTGAAATAGGACATATCCAGCATATAGCGTGTTTGTGGTCTCATGACGTAGCCCGAATTTGACCCATTAAGATTCCATGCGCGTGGATAAAAGGCATCGGTACGGTCCGCTTTCCAAAAATCTTCTGCGATAGCTTGGGGCATGGCGCCATCTTTAACATGATAGCCCGGAATTGCCAGTTGACCATCACCCCAGATACTTCTTTTACCGATTCCCTGGAAGAATAAAGACAGATCAAAACCCTTATATTCTGCACCCAAGCGAAAACCAAAATCATATCTAGGAGTCGAATTTCCGATCACCACCATGTCACCCATGTCGCCATTTACACCTTTGCCTGCATCAATGTATCCGTCGCCATTAACATCCACAAATTTCACATCTCCCGGACTCATCAGTAAGATCTGATTGCCGTCTTCAAAATAAGTCTGGTAAACAGGATTATTGCCTGTCAGCATATTTGTGACTTTAGCAGATCCGTCTCGAACAATGGTGGTTTGCATAAACTTCCCTTGATCATCATAGACAAAATCTTCTCTTTGATATAAACGGTCTGTTACAAAACCATAAATGTCTCCATATCTTCTTCCTGTTGAATAACTAGTAGCCAATTTCCTATCCTCCCATTTATCCTGCCAATCGATTCCTTTGGTCACTACAGAGATTGCATCAGCGATGTTTGCATTAAAATTTAATCGCAGGCCATTTTGAAATTTGTGGCTATAATCCAATGCTAATTCCCAACCCCTTGTTCTTAAATTTCCATAATTGCCCTGTGGAGCGCCGGCACCAAATGTTGCTGGCAAAGCGTCTCCGCCTACTATCATATTTTTAGTGCTTCGCTCATAGAGTTCGACAACCAGACCCAATTTATTATTAAAAAAACGAAGATCGGCACCTAAATTAATATGCTCAATATCCTGCCACATGATTGCATCGGAAACGGCTAAAGGTGTTCCAAGTTGGTAAAACTGATTGCCAGCACTGCTGAGCCAACTATTTTTCCCTATGGCCATAGTCGGCACATACATCGAGTTGCTGATAGACTGGTCACCGATACTTCCCCAGGAACCCCGGAATTTTGCAAAGCTTAATACTGGCTTTAATGGTTCCATAAAGCGTTCATTTGAAATTACCCAGCCGGCAGAAAATGAAGGGAACCATCGCCAGCGTAAATGTGTAGGGAATTTTGAAGCGCCATCATACCTCAAATTTGCTTCAAGCAAATATTTATTATCATATGCATAATTTAAACGGCCAAAAAATCCGGCCTGAGATTCCCAATATTTATCGCCCCCAGAAGTCTCAATACCTGTTGCAAAATTAAACTGCGGATTTTTCTCATTTATTAAATTAGTCCGTTTTGCATAATTGCTTTCCCATAAATTTGCGACAATATTTGTCCCGGCCATAAACTTAAAGTCGTGCTTATCAGCTATGTTTAGGGTGTAAGTTGAAAATGCATTGAAAGTATGTTTTTTTGAAAAATAATTTGATCTCGAGATATAGGTTTGATCTTTTCCGATGTATTGTTCTATTGGAAACTGATAAGCAGGAATGCCTCCAGTATCGGTCGCAACACCATTTTCATCTACGTAAATCGGCCAGCCGTCAGCATCAACACTTGCTATCGGCGCATACCAATGCCATGCGCCCTTGGCGGTAGGCATCGAAGATTTATCAGTATTATTCTGCGTGCTGTAGGCATAGTCCAATTGAATGTCCCAATTTTTTGTGACATTTAAGGTCGAACCCAAGTTTAGATTAAGGTAGCGATTGATTTTAAACGCATCATGTGCATTTTTAGTATCGAAATAAGGGTCTCTGACATCAACACCGTCCTGTTGGGCTGCGATCGGAAATAAGCGACTCCACCGATATAGATAAAGCCATGGATCCGATGTGAATCCTGTAGCAGAATTAGGGTATCTTTTGGTTCCATCAGCATACATGGCTCCACCCCGCACCGTTAAAAATTCGCTGACTTTTGTGGATACATTTAAAGTGGCATTAAAACGGCTGTAGTCATCGTGTGGGGCAGGCTTCATCATTCCTTGCTGTCCAAGGTAGCCAGCGCTTAAATTATACGTGGTTTTATTACTTTTTCCATTTAGACTCAGGTTATGAATTTGAGAAAAAGCATTGTCTTTGATCATTACAGCAGCTGGATCATAGAGCCGTAGTCCGTATTTCTCTCCACTTTCGTAGTACCAGTCACGGCCATAAAGTACAGGATCGTAGTTGCCCACGGTACCTCCATATTTCTGTTGCCATTCTTTCACTCTTTCAAAGCTTTCTCTATTAACCCTCCAAAATCCACCTGCAGGTCCGCTTGCTTTCATATTTTCATGTGCCTCTAAGGTATATTCCAGACCGTCGATTCCGGCAATTTCGATGGGTTTGAACGGGGACTGTAGCGAAAGATTGTTCGAGTAAGTGACCACATTAGAATCTGTGCTGGCACCTTTTTTTGTTGTGATCAATACAACACCAAAAGCAGCTTTTGCTCCGTAAATAGAACTTGAAGCCGCATCTTTAAGTACGGTGACAGATTCAATATCATTCGGATTGATCAGATTAATACTGGGGATTTCGACATTGTCTACTAAAATCAGCGGATTACTAGATCCATTTATCGAAGCAATCTGGCCACGGATTTTCATTATAGGATCAGAACCGACTTCTCCTGATGGCACTACAATAGATAAACCTGGAATGGTTCCCTGCAAACCTCTTGCCGCGTCAGGAATTGGCCGACTGCCCAGAACTTTTTCAACATTAACAGTGGATACTGCTCCAGTCAGGTTCGATTTTTTTTGAGAACCGTAGCCTACAATCACCACTTCATCGAGCGTACTTTCATTAGTTTCTAATGTAGCGGCTAAGGTATTTGCTGTTATCTTAACATCCATAGACCTGAAACCGATAATAGAAATGTGGAGGGTAGCACCTATAGGTGCAATGATTTTAAAATTTCCTTCGGCATCCGTCATCGTAGAATTCTTTGTGCCAGCAAGAGTGACAGTGGCTCCGGCAATAGGGCCTGATGGTCCCAAAATTTTACCCTGTACCGTACTTTGAAAGATTCGATCTGAAAATTCGAAGGCAGTAACTGTTAGGTTGGCATTTTTAGCTACACTAATCGCATGAGCGTCGGGATAACTAATTAAGCCTGCAGCAACTGAGAACAATAGCGATTTTCTCATAATTGGTATATTAAATTAAAATAGGTTAGTACTTTTTTTTGGTTAGTTGTGCATGTTTAAATATTTGGTTCATTACTAAACATGCATAAACAAATACTAATATAGGTTTAAAATATTAATATAAGAATTTTATTGCGTTTTTATTCTGTTTTAATGTTGTTTTTAAAATATAATACCGCATTAAATGGCAAGATTATATTGATTTTTAATTTACCAGATATAATCATGAAATAGTTGGAATTTGGGACTTACTAATATGCTTTTTGGAATGTCATATTGTGATAAAGTTTGTCCTTAAACTCCAGTTTTATCCATCGTTTGTCCATTTTGATCATAAATATTTTTGTTGAAATAGGAATTTGAATACTATAAATAATCGATAATGACTCCAAATAGATTTCGCACGTACTTTAAGCAAATTTTTACAATTTAAACTTAACAAGGACATTTTTTAGCAATGGATCATTCCAAAAATAATTATCCACAAAACGAGTAAATATCATTTTTAATTCTCGTTACTCACTAGGTTCTTCAGATCATCATAGGGGATTAATCGTGTATAAATCATAATGGAAAATTTTAAACATTTTTTTTTGTTATCAGATGTTTATGTTTATATTCACATAACCTTTCATAAAATTGCACACAGTTAACTTGTTGTGCTTCAAAGCCTCCAAACCTGGAGGCTTTGCTGTTTTTATCCTTTTTACGATATATATGACCTATTATCTATAAGTATGCTATATGTTGTACACTTGTGATCTACAAACGATATTATCTCACGAGATTTTCAAAATAATCGAGGTCGCTGGATTATATTCAAAAGTCGGATGTATTAGCCTTCACTTGTTACAAACAGAGTAAGATGTTGAATTTTGAGATAGTTCAACTAGTGGTGAACGAAAAATCCGCAAGCTTCCAAGATTCAAATTATACATTGAAAGTGCAAGGACATTTTTTCAAAATGCCGATCAAATAACAGTTTTATATAAATAAAGATTTGTCAATGTTGAGTAAAATCTGTTTGCCTTGCTGAAAATTATATTGTGCACAATATAATTTCTTTAAGTTTGTACTATACAAATAGTAGGGTCAAAAAATCTTTGCTGATATAGCGTTTAAAGTTTATAGTCAGGGAATTGGTCGAATTGAAAAAAGAGTAAAAATTTAAATATATAGTAATGAAAAATTTGTATACAATAGGTGCTAAAGCTACTGGCGGTAGAAATGGGCATGTTAAAAGTGAAAATAATGTGTTGGATCTTGAGGTGCGTATGCCGAAAGCCTTAGGAGGAGCTAATGACGATTATGCTAATCCTGAAATGCTGTTTGCAGCAGGATATGCAGCGTGTTTTGACAGTGCACTGAATTTAGTGATCAAACAGTCAAAAGTGCAGACAGGGGAGACCACTGTTACGGCAAAAGTGAGTATAGGACAATTGGAAAACGGTGGTTTCGGATTAGCAGCTGAACTTCAAGCCAACATCCCGGGAGTCTCATTGGAAGAAGCAGAAGTTTTAACAGAAAAAGCTCGTCAAGTATGTCCTTATTCTAACGCAACAAGAGGAAATATCGAGGTCAAAATAAGTGTTTCCAATCAATAAGATATCCCTCCAGCTTTCACTATATGAAATTAAAGTGGAAGCTGGAGTTTATTTACAATAGCATTTATTTATTCAAAATTTGTCTATATACTGCTAAATAATTCTGACACATTCTTTCCTTGGAAAAGTGATCCTCCACTTTTTTTCGACATACTTTTCGGTTGATGAAGCCGATATTTTTAACCATTTCAATTGCTTCGTCGATGTTTTCTGCGAGAAATCCATCTTGACCATGATCGATCAGTTCGGGCATACTGCCTTTGTTAAAAGCAACAACCGGTGTGCCGGAAGCCATCGATTCGACGACCGATAAACCAAAAGGTTCCCTAAAATTTATGGGATGTAATAGTACACTGGCGTTCGAGATTAATTCATTGCGCCTTTCCGGTCCGACGGAACCAATATACTCAATTTTACCGGGTTTTAAATGGGGCTGGATATGCTGTCTGAAGTAATTTTCATCTTGAATAATACCAGCTATGATTAGACGTTTTCCCAAGGCTTGGGCGATTGCAATAGCTTCTTTAGCTCCCTTATCATGATGGATTCTGCCGTAAAACAATAAATAATCATGAGGTTTATCGTTAAACGTAAACTGTCCAAGGTCAATCCCGTGGTAAACGGTAGCAATATAGTCCAATTCTTCCGCACGATCGGCGTTGCTGATGGATACATAATGTCCGTCTTTATTGTGTTTTTTATAAACAGGTAAGATACTTCGGGACGAAAAACCATGGATCGTACTAACGACTGGTGTCTTCACCAATCTGGAATAGGAAAGTGGGAGGAAATCAAATTGATTATGTATAATATCAAAGTCGCGTGCATTTTCGAAACACTCCGAAATATGCAACGATTCCCACACTTTGGCATTGATATCGCGATCTTCTTCATATCCTAAAGGACAGACTGCCTGTAAACGTGCCGTGGTAATTGAATTACCGGTCGCAAATAATGTGACTTCGATACCTAGTTTTACAAGTTCTTCAGTAAGTAATGAGGTAATCTGTTCCCATGGACCATAGTGAACAGGAGGTGTCCGCCAAGCGATTGGCGCAAGCATTGCAATCTTCATATATCTACAACATACGATATCTGCTTTTGTTATTATTAATCGTTTTTGTCTAAGCTTGATTTATAAATACGATCGATTTGAAATACACTATTTAAAGATGTCTTTGGGTTCTCAAATCGCTCTGATTTGAAAAAATGGGTTTCCTAAATTGTTGGAAACCCGCTTTTAACCATTCAAAACATATTTTTTATAGGTATTTTCAACCTTAATAAAGCCGTAGAGTCTGCTTTCGATCTGGGCCTACAGATAAAAATTTAATGGGAACTTGCAGCTCTTTTTCCAAGAAATTAATATATGCTTTAAGCTTTAGTGGAATATCCGAAACATCGGTGACTGTGCTGATATCTTTACGCCACCCGTCTATTTTCTTCAATATAGGAGTTGCTTTTTGATTAATTAGCTCATAAGGCAGATAATCGATCACTTTATCATGAAGGCGATAGTGGGTGCAAGCAAAGATGTGATCTAAACCACTTAGAACATCTGCTTTTGTCATCACCAATTGGGTCACGCCATTTAGCATTAAGGCATATTTTAGTGCAGGTAGATCGATCCATCCGGTACGACGTGGACGACCGCTAACTGCACCAAATTCTTTACCAATTTGACGGATCTGCGTTCCTGTTTCATCGGCTAATTCTGTCGGGAAGGGACCGCCGCCAACACGGGTGCTATATGCTTTAAAGATACCGATTACCTCTCCGATTTTGTTTGGAGCAATCCCTAAACCAGTGCAAGCACCTGCTGTTGTAGTATTGGACGAGGTAACAAAAGGGTAGGATCCGAAATCAATATCAAGCAAGCTTCCCTGTGCACCTTCGGCTAAAACCCTTTTCCCTTCCTGAAGATACTGATTGACCAGGTGTTCGGAATCGACCAAAGGGTATTGCTTCAAGTGTTCAATTGCATCAAAAAAAGCAGCTTCCTGTTCCATTATATTCACTTCCATTTGATAAAATGAAGCAAGCATTGCTTTATGCTTTGTTAACAATTTTTGATAACGTTCTTTAAAATCTGGGAGCAAAATATCGCCCATTCGGAGCCCATTACGTCCTATTTTGTCCATATACACTGGACATATACCCTTTAAAGTAGATCCTATTTTGTCTGTGTTTAGATTTTGTTCTGATGCCGCATCAAGCAAAAGATGTGATGGCAAGATTAGATGTGCTTTTTTTGAAATCAGTAGATTACCTTTTTTCAATAAGTCGTGGCCGGCTTTTTTTAGCATATCCAGTTCTTTGATTAAACTGATCGGGTCCAGAACAACTCCATTTCCGATCAGGTTCATGGTACGATCGAAAAATATGCCGGAAGGAATGGTATTTAATACAAATTTTTTACCGTCAAATTCTAACGTATGACCTGCATTGGGGCCACCCTGAAAACGCGCTATGAGATCATAATCTGCACTTAACACATCAACAATTTTACCTTTACCTTCGTCGCCCCATTGGAGGCCTAATAATACATCAACTTGCATAATCCTATGTTCAAATATTTAATACGACAAAGTTCGGGGGAAAGGAGCAGGCTACAATTGCCAATTGGCAATAAAACCTTTAGCTAATGGTTTTTCTGATGCGGCTAAGCGATGTTGCTGTAATGCCTAAATAGGAAGCGAGCATCAGTTGTGGAATCCTGTTGGCTAATCCAGGGTAATGCGCTAAGAAATGTAAATAGCGTGTCTGTGCATTCTGCACCAACATATTACTGCTTGCCCTCATTTTATTTTCGAGGACATAAGAGGTGATTTTGGAAAAGATGTCTGACCAGCCGGGAATGGTGGCGGCTAGCTCCATAAAATCTTTTTTAGAGAAAACGAGCAGTTTACAGTCGGTTACGGCTTCGATATATTCTGCTGAAGGCAACTCATCAATGAAACTGATCGTATCGGCAACGAATCGATTTTCGTAAACGAAATAACGAGTGAAGCTATCTCCTGCTTTATTGTAATAACAGATTCTGAAAACTCCTTGGGTGACGTAGCCTATATTTCTTGCCACCTTGCCCGCCTCAGAAAAGAAATCTCCCTTACTGACCATCCTATGCTGTGCTTTAGCTAATATTAAAGCACATTGATCCTCGTTGAGATGTCCAAATTTGAGCAGATAATTGATCAAGTCTTCCATTCTTCAAAAATAAGATTATACAATTGATATCAAGTTGTCAATTGGCAAGATTTTACTCAAAATTGTAATTCTCCCATCATTCATGAATAATACAATTTCCACAGCTTTAATGGTGTAATTGTACCTTATAACTTTGCTATCTAAGAGTTGGACAAAGCATAAAATCTGAAAATTTAGGGAATAAATGCTTATGATATTGTAATTTAAGATTATTGCCGATTTTCGGTTGTTATTTATTTAAAAGGAGAACTATTTTTGTTATTTTCACAATCTCAATGAACACATCTATTTACTATATAATTTAAAGGCATGGAGCAATACCCGGTCCCGGAAAATGAATTGGAGCGTATCCGCCAATTAAAATCTTATGAGCTATTGGGATTGGGGAAAGACCCTGATCTTGATGTGTTTGCGCAGGCAGCCTGTCTTATAACAGATTGTCCGGCGGCACTTATTGCCATGATGGAGGAAGACACGCAACGGATCCAGAGCTGTGTCGGTATGGAGTTGGATACTGTTGAAAGACGTAATACGGTATGTCAGTATACGATTATGAGTAAAGATGTACTTGTCATCGAAGATACTTTTGAGGATCCAAGATCAGCCACCAATCCTTTGATCAGAGAGGGAAATATCCGGTTTTATGCGGGAGTACCTTTATTGGATGACGAAGGGAATGCACTCGGTACGATCTGTGTCATCGGGTTTGAGCCTAAGTCGTTATCTGCTAAGCAAGTGGATTCTTTAGGACAGCTTGGAAAAGCTGTCGCCAAAATTCTCTTAGGAAAAAAGAGAAAGGTTCAAGCGGGATATTTTGAAGAAGTATTTCATATTACCAATAATATGATCTGCGTATTGGACGACCAATATCGCATAAAAGAACTAAATCCTGCTTTTTCTGAAGCGCTGAAAATTGAAAAGTCTAAGGTTTTAGGAGCTTCTTTTTTTACTTTATTGGATAATCATGATGAAGGTTTTCAGGAGCGTCTGAAAAATCTCGCAAATATTACTGGAGGGATACAATATACAACAGTTACATCGCAGGACGAAGGTAGTGATGTCGTGATTGAATGGTACTTCAAGTATGATGCGGCAACGTCAGAAATTTTCGGATTTGGGAGAAATGTTACCAGTGAACGGGAGGAGCAATTAAAGTTAGCTGTTTCTGAACGCAAGTTTCGCAATTTTTTCGAGAATGCTATTGGTTTAATGAGTATGCATGACATGGAAGGTAATATTCTTGCTGTAAATGAGAAAGGCCGTAATCTTTTGAAGTATTCTGAGGAGGAAGCAAAGCATCTCAATCTAAAGCAACTTGTACCTACACATCACCTGCAGGCTTTCGATGATTATCTCAAGCGTATACTTCAAAATGGAGAGGATTCAGGTATGATGATTCTAAAGTCGAAGGATGGTGAAAAGATCTATTGGCTTTATCATAACATGCTCGAGCTGGATCCAGAAGGGAAACCTTATGTGGTTAGTACTGCACTTAATATGACGGAACGGATACAGCTTGAAAATGACCTCCTGCATACGAAACAGATTTTGGAGCAGACGAATACTGTTGCACAAGTCGGTGGATGGGAGGTTAATCTGGATCTGCATCAGGTTTTTTGGTCCGATTCAACAAAATTGATCCATGGAGTGGGTAAAGATTTTGTTCCTAACTTTGATCATGCCGTCGGATTTTTTGATGAAGACAGTCAGGTTAAACTAACCGGTATTTTTGAGGAAGCAACTCAGCATGGTTGTTCTTTTGATGTTGAATTGCGATTGAGACAGCAAGAAGGTGAAATCATTTGGGTACGTGTTAAAGGAATTCCCGAGTTCGATAACGGAACATGTAAGCGTGTTTTCGGTATTATACAAAATATTGATACGAGTAAAAACCTTTACCTGGAATTGGAACGTAAAGAAGCGATGCTCAGAGCATTTGTGGATTATGTTCCGGCTTCTGTAGCGATGTTTGATCGGGATTTTCGTTATGTATCCGTCAGTCATCAATGGATGGAAGACTTCCATAAAGATATGGATAATATCCTAGATCAGAATCTGTTTGATGTCTTTCCTAATATACCGGAAAATAGAAAAAATATTTACTATGATGCTCTTGAGGGTAAATCTTATAAAAATGTCGATGAATTGATTGATGTTGATGACTATGTGGAACCACAGCACTTTAATTGGGAAGTAAGACCTTGGAATTTGTCTGATGGTAGTGTTGGCGGTATTATTATTTTTACTCAAAATATCACCGAATCTGTCGCTGTAAATTTAGAATTGAAGAAAGCAAAAGAACTTGCGGACTTAGCGAGTAAAGCAAAATCTGAATTTTTAGCTAATATGAGCCATGAGATCCGTACCCCTTTGAATGGTGTGATCGGATTTTCGGATCTGCTGCTCAAAACACCGTTGAACGATGTACAGAAGCAATACCTCAATTATATTAACGAGTCGGGAAGCAGTTTATTGAATATTATCAATGACATCCTTGATTTTTCAAAAATTGAATCTGGAAAATTGGAACTGTACATCGATAAATTCAATGTATATGATTTGGCGCATCAGGTAATCAATGTTGTACTTTACCAAGCTCAGCGCAAAGATGTCGAACTCTTATTAAATATTGAACAGGGATTACCTGCTTCTATCTGGGTAGATGAGGCTCGTATCAAGCAGATCTTGATCAATCTATTGGGAAATGCCGTTAAATTTACGGAAAAGGGAGAGATCGAGCTTAAGATCGAAAAACGAACCAGTGATGACAGCAAAATTAAGTTACGTTTTTCTGTTCGTGATACTGGTATCGGTATTCCGGTAGAAAAACAGCAACGTATTTTTGATGCCTTTACCCAGGAAGACAGCTCTGTGAGCAAACGTTATGGAGGCACCGGTTTAGGACTCACCATTTCCAATAATTTATTGAAATACATGGGAAGTAAACTTTGTCTGGAAAGTGAACTGCATAAAGGATCTGATTTT